>Ga0325402_1000193_pt1 | contig 35023 bp, 21 predicted proteins | sample PopdelMetagenome_22_FD_207212 | JGI IMG/M metagenome (GOLD analysis project Ga0325402, IMG submission 207212) | Populus deltoides microbial communities from Bellville, Georgia, United States - Xylem-PdKOR-R3 | ecosystem: Host-associated > Plants > Phyllosphere > Stem > Wood/Secondary xylem... | reverse complement strand
TTTAGCTTTACAAGATGGATTATAATTCCCATGATGCACATCATCAGCCCCGGGTTGAAAATGATTTGTCCTCAAATCAGAATCGTCATCGTCATCCAAGTATGGAGTCAAGTCTTTCACATTAAAAGTAGCTGATACGTTGTAATCACCAGGAAGATTTACCTTATACGCATTGTCATTCACCTTCTCTATAATCCGAAATGGACCATCAGCTCTTGGCATCAACTTGGACTTACGTTTGCTTGGGAATCTGCCCTTGCTAATATGAATCCAAACAAGATCTCCAGGTTCAAACCTAACCATTTTCTGCCCCTTGTTAGCTTGTTTAGCATACTTTGTCGTTTTCTCCTCAATATGTAATCGAACATGCTCATGTAGTTTCTTCATCAATTCTGCCTTTCTAATTCCATCAATAAATGTCCTCTCATCAATTGGAATATGAACAAGATCAATAGGAACATAAGGATTAAAGCTATACACAACCTCAAATGGTAAAAATTTTGTAGCTCCATGCACACTATGATTATATGCAAACTCCACAATAGGCAAACAAGTATCCCAACTCTTCAAATTCTTATGTATAATAGCTCATAACAAAGAAGATAAAGTTCAGTTTATTCCCTCAGTTTGTCCATCAGTTTGTGGATGACATGTCGTACTGAAAAGTAACTTCGTTCCAAGCTTCCTCCAAAGAGTCTTCAAAAAGTGGCTTAAGAACTTTGTATCACGATCAGAGACAATGCTTTTAGGAACTCCATTATGGACGGTGGAGATTGGAAATGCACTCTCCAGCAAGGTGGTGTTCATGTTGAACAGTAACTTGTCCATTTTCATATTAGCTCGGTTTTATTCAGATCTAGGGAGATCCAACCGTTGGATCATTTTGATTTTGAGATATATTGTGCAAAACTCTATGATCTATATTCTAACCGTAAGTTCAAACAAATAATCAGATGTTGATGACTTATTGCTTTTTGAATCTATTGCTACTTTTGGCAAAATTTAGGAAGCTTGATTAAATACATGTTTTAATGAAATTAGAATTGTGTGGGTGTTAGGGTTTATGGAAGATGTAATGGTAAAATATGTTCTTGTTAGTAGTATTGTTATAGATTAATTGTGTACCCTTTATATGAGGGGAAGAGTGATTATTGTGTAAGAATAGAAAGGAACATTGCTATATGAACATGTTGATTGAATAAAAAGCTAACTTGTTGGTTGTGTGGATATGAATGGGGTGGAACCAACAAGTTAAAGCTACCCATAAATATATTTTTGGCAAATTGATTAGTTAATGAAGATTGTCATGCATTTTAACTAGTAGGGTGAAATTATTATTGTGATAATGATATAAAAATATTAATTGTTAAGGTTTATTGCATATGTTTAATCGTACGAGGAGAAAGTGAAAGAAAATGAATGGTTCATCATTTTATTGTATTAAAAATGCTAAACAAGGATAATGACATATATAGTGTGTGTAATAATAATAATAATAATAATAATAGGAGAAATCCCAAAGGGATGAGTTTCTCTATTTTGGCCGAATCTTGCAATATTATAGAGATAGGGAAACTATTTGAATGTTTTGTTTTAGAATTGATTAAATTTGTAATTTAATGATGACAAACGACTTTGGATAATGTTGTTTATGCATGAAAATAAATTAAAAGTTGAAAAGGATTTCCAGAGATGAAAATCCTCGTTGTCCAAAATTTTAGCTATAAAGGAGGGGTTATTGTGATTGTTGATTTTGAGTCTTAAAACTAAATAATTTGGAGTTGATTTCTTCATGAAAGTTGTATTTTTATGCTTCATCCTTTCATAAAGACAAATCACGCCTAGAATTAATTTTTATCAATTTAGTTTTGATTAAAACACTAAATAGTGTTCTAGGTTGGTTAAGCTAAATCGATCAGAATTAGATAATTTTTAATTTTTGCTTGGAATTGCTGTTGAGTGATGATTTTGATAACAAAATTATAAGAATGAATATGAACATGAAAATGGGTAAGAGTATGAGATCCTAAGGAAATTCCTTGTGATTGGTTTGAGAATACTAGTTAAATGAAAATTAAATAAAGTTGTGATGTCGATTGTATTGATAATAAAAACTGAATCCCTGGTGGTACAAAGGAAGCTGTGGGGACTGAACAATTGCATGGAGTGACAGCACATGCGCATACTCTAGCTCATTGGTTTCACAGATTTTAATTGACTACTACGTTTCAATTCTAGTGGCTTGACATTTTTAGCTAAAGATGCAAATTTGGCTTGGAGGTCATGATCTTCCCTAAGGTTGTACATTCCTCCACTATATGTATGAGGTTGAGTTTTACTTGGTGCCTCATAAGTGCTTGTAGTGTCCCAATTTTGAGCATTTAAAATGAACATTTACCATAAATTAAAGGTATCTTATATTATCAGACATGTTATTATAAAACATGCTCTAGTTAAGGAGTTATTGAAACTTCAAGTGCAAAATGATGATATAAAACCTTGATAAAAATACACTTTTAAGTACTAATCAGACAACTTCAGGGCCGACGATTGAATTTGGCAGGGATGCAATTGAATTGATTTTTAAAATCAAAATGCAAATTAGGACTTGATTCAACAAATCACAAATTGAGGACTGATTTGGACTTTGACATGTTTTTGGCGCCATTTCCTTTTAAATAAAACGACGTGTTCTGTTCAAAACGACATCCTTCCATCCACTATTTAAAAAAAAAAGGAAAAGCCTAAAACGATGCCATTTTAAACGGCGTTATGAGTCTTCTTCTTCTTCCCCTGGACGCACGAGGTAGGGGAAGAAGATGCAGTTGTTCCTCCTCTCCCTCTCTCTCCCAAAACAAAAAAAAAACCGACCAAAAACCCCCCACTTGCCTAAACTCTGACCGGTGGCCTCCCACGAGACAAAAAACAGAGGGGACAAGCCCATCAGGCGGCCCTGAGGCGACTGCCTAGTGGCTATCCGGCCACCCTACCCCTGTGCCATGATTGGACAAGGGTAGTAACCCTCTCTCCCCCGTTTTTCACCTATAAATACAGGGGAAGAGAGCAGAACAAGTGGGGGATTTTAAAGAGAGAAGGGAAGAAAAAGAGCTAAAACACAGAGAGGGAGGAGAAAAGAAAAAAACATGGGAAAGAACAGAGAAAAAAACAAAGGGGAGGGAACGACCGGAGAGAAATATTACAGAGAAGGGGGGACATTGGCAGGGAAGAGAGGTTTCGAGAGAGAGAAACACTCTCACCAAGAAGACTGAAACCACAAAAAAACAAAAGGGAAGAAAAATAAGGGAGAACAGAGGAGGGAAAAGGAAGGAGAAAGAAAGAAAAAGAACTAAAGAGAGAGTACAAAGCAGACGAAAAAAACAGAGACCAAAAGGAGAGACAGTCATAGGGAAGGAAGAAAAAAAGACAAGAGGAGCAAACCGACAAGGGGGAGAAGACACAGAGATTGGTGTCTCTGCATCGAGAAGAAGAAGCATACAACCATTGTCACCGGGCTTCCCAACCACCACCACAGGAATACCATAAAGAACAGCCACCAACATCACCGTCAGCTCATCATCCCAGGTAATTCTCTTCCCCTCATCTCCGTTCATTGTTCATCTTCTTGCATGCAGAACATGCACTGTGCACGTTCTGCAAACAAGAAAACAATTACCCGGTTATTGTGCATGTGCACAGTAATCGACTAATTATAATTAATTGGTTTAACCAATCCATGGTTGCTACGAGCTGTATCATCAGCCCAGCCCAAATGTAGTAGGATGTATTCAGGTCAGTCCTAGCCCAATTATGTTTCGGGTCTGACTCAATCACAGTTCAATAGACAAAAAAAAAATCAAAAGCCTTTTTCAAAAGAAACTTTGTAATCTTCGAAAAATTGGGATTTTCCCTGTGTATTTTTATTTATTAATTTCGCTTAATACCAGATTGTATTTTTATACTGTAAAAATACAAATCTTGTATTAAAATACCGGGTTTTCATAAAAAAAATTCATAAAACAAAAAAAGTCTTGTTTCCATGCATACGACCAAGTCTCTCAAAGATTAAAAAAATAAAAAAATCATATTGTATTTTCATACAACAAAGAAAATTTCAAAAATGTTTTAGCATGCATTTTGGCTTTAATAACCAGTTTATTAAAGTCACGAGAACTAGGCCAATATTTCAAAAAACTTCAAAAGAATATATATATTTTTTTAATATTAAGGATTACGTGCTTATACATAAGGTGTAGTCTCGATATTAAAAATATAATTTTTTTTATTGACGTTAGAACAGTTAGGTTTAACTCGATAAGATAAGGATCTCCTTAATTAAGAGAATCTGCCTTCAACCTTAGACTGACCAACAATTAGAAAGCACAAGACCTTAGTTTTTTATTAGACAATAAAACATTACAACTTACCTTAGGTAGGACGTATTTGGGGTGCTAATACATTCCCTTTACGCAACCAGTGCCCGTACCCAATCTCTGAGACTAGTTAGGGTTCCTTGTTACCAAAATACTAGGTGGCGACTCCCTTTTTATTTTTCACTGATAAAAGACAAGAATTCCTTGTCTCCCATATTTGCCAGATAGATTGACACAAACACACACACACATTAGGGTGGACGATTGCCAGCGATGTCACACACGTGCGACAGAATGACAACTCCACTGGGACCTTGTGGACTAAGCATTGTTTTGTCTAATTTTTGTGTTTGGTTTCGTGTGTTTGTTGTTAATATGGATTTCCTTTGGTTATTTGCTTATACGCTTTAATTCTTGTGCATATTTGTTCATCCATCATTTAGAATTGTTTCAGGCATCATTTTTTTTATGTGAGAGTTTATACTGGAAACCTTTAGGTTAAGTGGGGGACTAGCAGCTTACCTTACGACTTTTAGTCAAGGTTTAAGTTTGTGTAAACCCTAACTTTTTGCTGAGTGCTTAGTCTGGTAATGATTAGTGCATATGCCATCTCATTACCTGCTGAGCCCCCATATTGCCTTCAAGAGGGTGATCACTAGGACAATAAGAGATCCTTTTTAGAGCTTGTGTAGTAAACCTACCCCTTGTCTCACATAAAAAGATTAGAATATGCCTTTAGGATGTAAGTTCCCTATATATTATTTTGTATCAATACAAGCCCTTCTTGAAGCATGTTGAATTTAGGACTTACGTGTGACACAATAGCCATCACTCAAGAAATTTCTATTGTAGAGTTTGAGCAAGAATCGAAATTCTTGTTTCATCATGCAAGAATTACAACCATATGTCTCTCCTCGAAGGGTGAGTTCATCATATAGATTACATATTCATACATTTATTATATATGCTCTATGGTTGAAACATAGGTTCCCCCACATGAGGTTTACTACATTGGAAAATGAAGAAAAAGGTTGGCTAAGGAATGATTGTCAAAAGGAAATTGAGAGCATCAAAGGTGAGTAGCTAGACTCACAAATCTATTTAAACAAGTGCTGAGCATCAAGAATGGAAAGGTAACATTTGCATAGTGTTTTTCTTTGTGGGAACATCATCACCCTATATCCCACATACAGAAAAAATAATTGACTCTTCTCCTCAGCATTCCACCAGTAGAGGCCATACGCATTTAAGTGGCACCGCCTCTCCTTCATTTCAATCGTGAATAGTAGCAGCAACGCCTTCAGTCATCAATGAAAGATAATCTTTTTTTTGGTTCAAATGCATAATTAGTTGTTCAAGGTCTCAACATCACCTTACACTAGCGTCCAACAACTACCTCTATTGTGAGCCCCATTGTAGTCCAACAATACAGGATGTTGGTCTTAAAAATAAAAAAACATAAGTAGAGGTTAAACTTCAATGTGGCAGAGGTCTCTCTACAGAGACCTATTTGTGGATATTCTAGTGGGGAATTCAAGCAGGAATGTAGTCATTTCGTATGCTACAAAAATTTCTCTCACCAGTAACAACACCAAAACACAGTAGTAGAGAAAAGAGACATACCTAGTCTGCAAAACATGAGCAAATATAGAACTTCAACGTAGTAGAGCTCTCTCTACAGAGACCTGTTTGTGGATCTACCAGTGAGGAATTCAAGAAGGGGTGTAGTAGTTTCGTATGCTATAAAAGTTTCTGCCACCAATAGTAGCACCAAAACACAGTAGTAGGCAGAAAAGCCAGACCTGGTTTGAAAAATAAGAGCAAATATAGAACTTTAACGTAACAGAACTCTTTCTACAGAGATATGTTTGTAGCTCTACCAGTGGAGAATTTACCCTACTAATTTTAGCACCAAAACATTGTAATAGGCAGAAGAGCCAGGTCTGGTCTGAAAAACAAGAAGCAAACATAAAACTTCAACATAGCAGAACTCTCTCCATAGAAATTTGTTTGTGGCTCTGTAAGTGGGGAATCCAAGAAGGGATGCAATAGTTTTAGATCAACTATAATTTTCTTCTATCAGTGTTAACATTAAAATGCAGAAGTGGGGAGAAGAGACATGTCTAGACTGAAAAACATGAAGAAGACTGAACCTTCAACATAACATAACTCCTTCTACAAGTGTCCATTTGCCGCACCATTAGTGAAGAATTGAAGAGGAGACTAAGGGGTTTTAGATTCATCAGGTCTCCCAATAGAGACAACTCATGATTTCACACGTCGGTAATGGCGATGCTGCATGTCTTCGGGTGGTGCCAAGATGCCAAGATTACCTAGCTGTTGGAAGGTTTCGAACAATCCTTAGTCAACAACCACAACTTTGGAAGACCGACATGATGTTGTGAAGATCACTGAAAGAATTGAACAAGCAATGAATAGGGGAAAGCTTGAAGGTTCTGTCATGGATTACAAAACAAAGAAGAGAGATGAATCAGAAGATGACCTTAAAGGTAGGAAACCTTAGTTTTATGGTCTAGCTAGGTCTCACTGTAGTATTAAATGCTCAAATGTCTTTGCCAAGATTGATATAGCTCTATCACTTGAGTTTGTCTACGAATATCTGTTAGACTCTAGACTTATTGCCCCATCTCTGTTGAATCCTATACAACCATCATTTTCTAGGTGGTATAATCTAGAAAAGAGATATGAAAATCATGGTGGGATCCTAAGCCATTTCGGTTGAATAATTACAAGAATTTCAAGAATCGAGTCTGAAGGATGGTGAGTAAGAGGCGAGTTGAGTTTGTGAAAGATGATGTCATCGGCCATATTGTCACCATAACATCCTCAGAATGACAAGTGATTGAAGATGTTTGGCAAAACATAGATATTTCCAGGAAAGTTGATCCAATAAGGGTGTTAAATTATCAATAGATATTGCAGAAATGACTTAATATGTGTTAAAATAGCAAGATAAACAATATGGGGTGACCAAACAAATTTTGAACTCACACATGAAACTGAACCACCCACTATATAGCTAAGTTTTAATAGTATGCGTAATGACATGTAGTGAATTCAGTAGTTATGGACTCGCAAATCATGACTCTTCACAAATCCAAATTTATCAGTTCTAACCGACCTTGCTTGAAATGAGAAAAGGCCATCTTTGTTTTATCCTTTTCACAATACTTGAAATATATCCACTGCAATCCCGAGCCTCATAAGAACATTTCTTAAAAAAAAAAAAAGAAATCCTAACTAGAATCACACCCCACACTGGGGACAATGAGAGATTTTTTTTTAGAAAAGGAAGAAGACAAAAGTGGAATCAATGGTAAAAAAAAAAAAGAGGGCTAAGAACAAGAGTCCAACGTTAGAGAGAGAGCTAAAAAAAAAGACATAGACTAGGGGGAAGAAAATACTGTGATCAGTCCTATGTGCTTGATGTCTTACATTATTATCTAGACAAAACAGTGAAGATGAGTGCTGGAATTGATCATGTTACAGTTAGAAGACACAACAAATTCAAAAAGTCAACACCAAAAGAATACTGAGCTACAAATATAACTTTTAATGTCAATGATAAAGCCTTTGATGTCTTCTAATTATCAGACTGATTATTCATCAAAGTAAAAGTTGGATTTGTATTATGACCCATATTAAGAGAATTTTGATCTTGAAAGCTAACATGGTTATATGTCATTTCCTCTACAAAGACAACGAGAGGAAAAGAGATTGATGAATAATTGATGTTGATCCTAGGTTTTTGAAACCCTCAAACACCTTTTGAGCTTGTGAAATTCCTTTCTTTCATAACCATGAACCATAGCCTGCATTACGTGCTTCTAAAAACCCTTTTGGATCAAGTAGGCAATTTGAACTGATAAATGACGCTCTCGAAACTTAAAGAACTTTTTCATAAGGGTCATGACTTCATGAATTAAGCTACTAGTTATTATTCAAACTGATAAAATTGCTGTTAAAAAAGAAAATAATCTTTCTTGATAAAGCCTTGAGTTTTGACTTGAGCATATATTTTTTTTTAATTCACAAAAAGGTCACCTCATCACAAACCATTCAAAGATGTACCCAAAAACAGAGTTTAAAATGGATACAATGAACCATGGAAAAACCATTTTAATCTTACAACGGGTCAATTTCTATTTTCAAAACACAAGGCAATCAAAGGACTGCATATTTTGAATGACATGTGTTGGGTCTTTGACTAAAGAAGTTTGATTTTTAAGAACACTTTTCAAAACTGACATCTCTCTGATTTCATTTCAATAATTAGACTTTAATATACATAATCTTTGAAATGTGATAGTTGATTCCAGAACAAGAAAGATTATCGAACAAAGAAGAACATCAATTGAGTCTGCAAAATCCTTGACAGAAATGACATTGACACTTCTCAACACTCCTTGAAAAGATGAGCAGCTGGGGCAATACAGTGAACCCTGAGAAGGAAAAAAAAAGCAGTATTCAGATCGGCTAGGGGCCAATGAAAGATGATTAAATGATGAATTAGTGAATTGAGGACAATGGTGTTCAAAGAAAGATAATCAATGAATGAACACATTCAGATCATACTAAGGGCAATATTGTTCAATGACAGTCATGATCTAAATGAATCCCCGACAACAATTGAGAGCGAAGATGTACTTGAAGAACATTTTCATATCGTCATCGTTTGAAACATAGATATCCATCGATGTGGGCATATAATTGCATTCAAATGAATGACGAAAAGATGCAAATCACCAAGACTGACTGTGGAACAAAGATGAACCAGCAGGACATCTTCACATCGTCATCCTTTGAAACATGGCTATCGATTGATGTGGTCATGATTACTTTTGAATGAATGTCGGAAGGATGCACACTACCAAGACTGATTATGGGACAATGTTGTACTGAAAGGACATCTTTATATCGTTATCTTGGGTTTACCCTCTGGAACATGGCTATAACTTTTGATAGATGTTATCGCAATTGCATTTGAATGAATGTTTGAAAGATGCACACCACCAAGACTGACTGAGGGACCATCTGTTTTGAAACCCAAAGATGCACTTCACCGCAAGAGTATGGGTGATAAAAGCAACATCATTGATGAGGCCGAGATAATTATTTTCACAATCAGATTAGATGAGCTGAGGAGAATTTATTGGGAAGAACACTGAGCATACAACTATGAGCCTTTTACTGCGAGCTGTGAGATGCATACCTGGACGACTGGATAGTTTCCAATAAGATTGATGATAACATATACTTGAAAAGTATTGTTTCAACTGGAGGCAAGTTCATGACTGATTGGAAATCTAGGATGAGATCGACAAATAGAAAACCTCTTGATAAGGGTTGGCATAATGCGCATGATCAATGAAAAAAGAATTCTCAGGAGAATCCAGAAGATGAATGATTGGTTAAGCTCATTCATGATGAATCAAGCAACACCACACTTGGGGGCACGATCATATTTGGTAAACAATGAGAGTAGTAATCATCACGGATAGCCCGTGATAGGCATTGCATTTATAATTAAATGGATGGCTACCACACGAATGAGCCGGCACATAAAAACAAGGAAGGCTTCGAGTAGCAAAAAAAGAGAGGGGACCTATAATCCAAACCAAGTAAGGATGCATGCATGTCATCTAACCTCAAAACATTACATCAAATGTTTTTTGATTTGGTACAAGAAAGATCCTCAATGAAGTCTAACGAGATTATGGACAAAGAAAGAATCATTTAGTTGATGATAGCAAAGAAATCACAGTTTTGACCTTAGAACAGGAAAAAGAAAAGATCAACCTTGTCAGCAAGGAGAGTCTTCAGTTCGAACCCTGTCATTAGGAAGAATACATGGAATTTAGCTTTAGTTAAAGGGAATCACTATATGAGTTTCAGGTTGACCAAGCTTCACACCAAGATTGGTTCTGGTTAAAGGGGGTCAAATGAGATCTAAGATTGACCGAGCCGCAAAACAGATTTTGGTTAAAGGAGAATGCCTGATGGGATCTCAAGTTAACCCAACTACAACACCGATTTAAGCTTTGGTTAAAGGGAGTCGCTAGATGAAATTTCAGGTTGACCAAGCTACACATAGACAAACGTTGGTTCAAGTGAGCACACTTGTCATTTCATTTTCTAGGTAGGTCACCCATTACAATGAGACCACTTCTTACAAACAGAATTTGGTTCTAGTTAAAGGGAATCGGCAGAAGGGATCTCAGGTTAGCCCAACCACACATGATTCTGGTTCTGGTTAAAGGGGATCAGTAAAAGAGATCTCAGGCTAGCCCAACCACACACATGATTTTAGTTCTGGTTAAAGGGGATCAGTAAAAGGGATCTTAGGTTAGCCCAACCACTAACAGACTTTGGTTATGGTTAAAGGGGATCGACAGAGGGGATCTTAGTTTAGCCTAGTTAGCCCAACCACAAACAGACTTTGGTTCTGGTTAAAGGGGATCGGCAGAAGGGATCTTAGTTTAGCCCAACCACACACATGACTTTGGTTCTGGTTAAAAGGGATCAGTAGAAGGGATCTCATGTTAGCTCAACCACAAATAGACTTTGGTTCTAGTTAGGGGATCGACAAAAGGGATCTTAGTTTAGCCCAACCACACACATGACTTTGGTTTTGTTTAAAAGGGATCGGCAGAAGGGATGTCGGTTAGCCCAACTATACATATGATTTTGGTTCTGATTAAAGGGGATCAACAGAAGGGATCTCAGTTTATCTCAACCATAAACAGATTTTGGTTTTGGTTGAAGGATATCGTTAGATGGGATCTCAGGATGACCGAGCCACCAACATTATCTTAGCATTGAAAGAAAAATGAGAAGAACTCTATCGTTAGGAAATTCTAAAAAAAAATAAAAAAGAAGAAAAAAAAGAGAAAAAAAGGGAAAAGAAAAAAAAATAAAAAAAGAAAAAAATAAAGAGAAAGAGAAGCTCAAACCTTGTCGTTAGAAAAGACAGTTTATTTAGGTTCTGGTTAAAGGAAATCACCAGATGAGATTTCAGGTTAACCTAACCAAAGATAAAACTTAGTAGATCATGTAATTGGAATCTCAGAATAGCCAAGTTGTGCATGATTTTGATCATTAGCTTCCGGTTGGAGGGGATTATTGTAAAGATAGAGTTTCAGATCAATTAATCTTTGAGAAGATCAATTTTGAAAATTTACTTTTGTTTATCTTTACAAAACTTACTATGCATAGTCTTTGCTCTGTAAGTATTGTAAAGAGGGGGCATCTGTTGTAACCTATTTTTAGGTCCCCGTATAAAAAAGAGAAAGTACAAAAAAATATTTAGAAGAAAAATAAAAACAAATGATAGGCAATGAGAAGAGGATGTCAAAGCACCCAGAAAATGACTAAAAATTTGTTAAGGAGGTTTAAAAATACAAGGATTGAAATTTGACAGTATATCGTTGACTGATGAGAGCCCGACTGACAAAGAAAATTCAATTTGATGAAGAAATGTCAAAAATCAGATGTTTATTGGACTCAATTAAATTTATTAAAGGTTTAATGGAGTTTATGAAGAGTTTGATTGCAAGAAAAATTGATTTTGAAGTCAATTTGGGCTTTAACTGGAAGAAATTAAAGTTCTGGGGTTAAATTATAACTTTTGAGAGTTAATTTGGTCAAACCAAGGGCTTAATTGCATAAATATTGAAGTTTGATGGCCAATTAGGAATTTAATTAAAGAAATTCGAAACCAAGACCAAACTGGAAAAGGCGCATAAATAGAGGGGATGTAATTGACCGAATCAGGGGTCAAATTGAAGAAATTGGAAGTTTATTGATCAATTAAAGGTCAAATTGCATAAATCGGAGATCAAGTACTAAAGTGAAAAAGACAGGCAACTTCAGAGCCGACGATTGAATTTGGCAAGGATGCAATTAAATTGATTTTTAAAATCAAAATTGCAATTTAGGACTTGATTCAACAAATCCCAAATTGAGGATTGATTTTGTCTTTGATACATTTTTGGCACTATTTCCTTTTAAATGAAACAGCTTGCTCTGTTCAAAATGGCGTCGTTTCATTCACTGTTAAAAAAAAAGGAAAATCCCAAAACATTGCCTTTTTGAACGGCGTTATGGGTCTTCTTCTTCCCTTGGACGCACGAGGCAGGGGAAGAAGATGCAGTTGTTCCTCCTCTCCCTCTCTCTCCCAAAACCAAAAAAAAGAAACCGACCAAAAACCCCCACTTGCCTAAACTCTGACCGGTGGCCTACCACAAGATAAAAAAACAGAGGGGACAAGCCCCTCAGGCGGCCCTAAGGCGACTACCCAGTGGCCACCCGGCCACCCTACCCCCGTGCCATGACTGGACAGGGGTAGTAGCCCTCCACCCCCTGTTTTTCACCTATAAATACAGGGGAAGAGAGCAAAATAAGTGGGGGATTTTAAAGAAAGAGGGGAAGAAAAAGAGTGAAAACACAGAGTGGGAAGAGAAAAGAAAAAAACAGAGGGGAGGGAACGACCGGAGAGAAATATTACAAAGAAGGGGGGACATTGGCAGGGAAGAGAGGTTTTGAGAGAGAAAAACACTCTCACCAAGAAGACTGAAACCACAGAGAAACGAAAGGGAAGAAAAACAGGGGAGAATAGAGGAGGGAAAGGGAAGGAGAAAGAAAGAAAAAGAACTAAAGAGAGAGTAGAAAGCAGACAAAAAAAAAACAGAGACCAGAAGGAGAGATAGACACGGGGAAGGAAGAAAAAAGACAGGAGGAGCAAACCGACGAGGGGGAGAAGACACAGAGATTGGTGTCTTTGCATCGAAAAGAAGAAACATACAGTCGCTGTTACCGGGCTTCCCAACCACCGCCACAACAATGCCACCAAGAACGGCCACCATCATCACTGTCAGCTCATCATCCCAGGTAATTCTCTTCCCCTCATCTCCGTTCACTGTTCATCTTCTTGCATGCAGAACATGCACTGTGCAGGTTCTACAAACAAGAAAACAATAACCGACTAATTATAATTAACTGGTTACTGTGCATAAGCACAGTAACCAGTGCATGGTTGCTACGGGCTTGATCATCAGCCCAGTCGCGTCTGGGCTGATGATCCAGCCCAAATGTAGTAGGTTGTATTCAGGTTGGTCCCAACCCAATTATGTTTCGGGTTTGACTCAATCCCAGTTCAATAGACAAAAAAATCAAAAGCATTTTTCAAAAGAAACTTTGTAATCTTCAAAAAATTAGGATTTTCCCCGTGTATTTTTATTTATCAATTTCTCTTAATACCGGGTTTTCATAAAAAAAATTCATAAAACAAAAAAAGTCTTGTTTTCATGCATACGACCAAGTTTTTCAAAGATTAAAAAAAAATCATATTGTACTTTCATACAATAAAGAAAATTTCAAAAAATGTTTTAGCATGCATTTTAGCTTTAATAACCAGTTTAGTAAAGTCATGAGAACTAGGCCAATATTTCAAAAAACTCTAAAAAATTATTTTGTTTTCTTTTAATATTAAGAATTATGCACTTATACGTAAAGTGTAGTCTCGATATTAAAATAATAATTTTTTTATTAACGTTAGAACGGTTAGGTTTAACCCGATAAGATAAGGATCTCCTTACTGAGAATGACTTGTCTTCAACCTTAGACTGACCAACAATTTGAAAGCGCAAGATCTTAGTTTTTTATTGGACAATAAAACATTACAGCTTACCTTAGGTAGGACGTATTTGAGGTGCTAATGCCTTTTCTTTAAGCAACCAGTCCCCGTACCCGATCTCTGAGACCTGTTAGGGTACCTAGTGACCAAAATACTAGGTGCAAACTTCCTTTCCATTTTCCACTGATAAAAGACATGAATTTCTTGTCTCCCATCTTTGCCAGATAGATTGACACACACACAAGAGGGTGGACGATCGCCAGCGAAGTCGCACACGTGCAACAATAAGAATGCAAAACAGATGACACCTCATTTATAACCCAAGGAAGGCTAAAAACCTGCAATATTTATTATGCGTCATCAGGTAGTCTTCCCAAAAACCTATACCTTTTCTCTAGATATCTTTTTAGATGTGCAACACCTTACTGTCTTTTTCCAAAGGATGATAAAACGTCTAATGACTGATTGTCTCCCTCAAAATATTTTAAACCTCTAATGCAAGATTAAGCATTAAAGGTTTGGGGGGCAACTGGTGAGTCAACTTTTTAATTAAAATTTTTATAAATACAAATCATCTTAAATAAAATGGGTCTAATGAACATGTCAGACCCAAAGTACTTAGACTCTATAGTCAGCCAAGCCCAAGGTAACGTGAATCTAGTAAACATGTCAGACCCAAAGAACTTGGACTTGGAAGTCAACCGAGTCCAATGTAACACGGGTCTGGCGAACATGCAAGATCCAAAGCACTTGGGCTTGGCAGTTAGCCAAGCCCAAGTTAACGTGGATCTGATAAACATACCAAACCCAAATAACTTGGACTTGGCAGTTAGTCAAGTTCAAGGTAATGTCGATCTAAATAACATGCTAAACCCAAAATATTTGGGCTTGACATTTTATCAAGTCCAAGGTAAAGTGGGATTGGAAAACATGGCAGACCCAAAGTACTTTGGCTTGGCAGTCAGCCAAACCCAAGGTAACATAAATCTAGTGAACATGCCAGACCTAAAGAACTTAAACTTAACAGTCAGCCAAGCCCAAGGTAACGTGGGTTTGGTGAACATGTCATACCCAAAGAACTTGGTTATGTCCAAGTTCTAAAGCTAAATGCTTGATTGTGGATGATCATTTACAATAAAAGTATAAAAGACATGATAAACCATCATGCCTATACTTATAAGTGTATATCAGGTCTCTTAAGGGATCTATCATACTTCCTATCTTATTAATGATATGTAAACTACCTTCGTCTCTCATTAATATCGCCAGAAGCAGAGGGCTATTTAGTCTTTCCTTTCTTTGAAAATGACAAGGTTCAGGGGGTATAAATACCCCGTGAACCATTTAGGTATAAGGTCATAACTTTTCATCTCTTAAGATAAAGATATATAGATTTCAAAGCATTAATCAACTTAAAAATCAAGAACAAACATATTTATTCCTTGAATTTAAAACTATTTTAAGTCATTTATTGTCCCAAGTCATTTAATATCTTTCTTATAAATATACTGATTTTATCATCAAAAGTCTTTAAGTCCCTATAATTGAGACTGTTTTTACAAGTACTCAATCTTCTATCATTTTGTTCAGTCTTTAAGTCAGGAGTTTCTTAGATTAAGAAGAAGAAATCTGAACACTTGAATATATTGACACACTTCTTATTTATACATCTTGGATTTTAGGATATTATTATTACTCATTTCCCAAAAAATCCTAGTTGTTAGTTGTAACCCAGCTTCACTAGTCTGTTAGTGATTACAAAGAAAAGAAGATTCAATGGTCTTATCTCTTGATACACAATTGAAATAACAATATAAGCGTACCAACAAATCCCAACCCATTTCCCCATCAAACGCCAGTTGTAGGGCAACTTAATTAGGTCTGATGGCAAAGTGGAGATGACCCATCAAAGAAGAAGAAAGGAGGGTAATGGCTTGGTACTTTGCGAATCCCAATAAATTTGTCTTTGGATGAACAAGAGAAGAAACAATGAATTAGCTAGCAATTTTAGTTTATTTACGAAATGGCATGCCCGCGCGCTGTCGTAGGCTTATAAACAAATGTATTTAATAGTGTTATAATTGTGAATCAGTACTAGATAAGTAATAAAAACTAAAGGTATGATGGAGCCAATATTTCATAATGGAAAAAAAAGTTGTGTTGGTGATAAAAAAAACTTGGAGACTGAACAAAATGATTTGTAGGAATCCACAGTGTTTTGTGAGAAAGATACAGTGCTTTCGCCACATAATTTAGCTTTTCTAATAATATAAAGCAAAAAAAATTACAAAGCTAAATTCTCTGCCAACTTAATATTAAAAAAAAACCAACAAAAATAATTTTGGAAGAAAAAAACCCATGAGGAAAAACATTGTAGCAATTGACAATGTTTTGTGAGGAAAACTATAGTGTTTTCTCCAATAAAATCAACAAACATAATTTTAGAAAAAATCATAAAAAAAACCATTTAGAGAAATATTGTAGCAATTCACAGTATTTTGTGAGAAAAGCTACAACGCTTTCCCCATATAATTTAGCTTTATTGTAATTATAATTCTTAATCAACTCAATATTCAAAAAAAGAATCGACAAAGATAATTTTAGGAAAAATAATAATAAAATCATATGGGAAAACACTGCAACAATTCACAGTGTTTTAAAGAAAAATCATTACAACGCTAAATTCTCAATAAGCTCAGTATTAAAAAAATAAAATCGACAGAGATAATTTTAGAAAAAAAATCAACAAAAAAACAGGAAAAAAAACTATGTTGGAAACACTATAGCAATTCACAGTGTTTTGTGATGAAAGCTATAGTGCTTCCCCACATGATTTAGCCTTATTTGTAATGACTTGTAATTGTAATTCTCAACCAGATCAATATTAAAAAAATAAAATTGACAAATAAAATTTTAAAAAAATCATAAGAAAAAAAGCCATGTTGAGAGACTCTCTAGCAATCCACGGTATTTTGTGAGGAAAACTACAATGCTTTCCCCACATGATTAAGAAACTAGAAAAAAACCATGTGGAAAAAAATAAAATCGACAAAGATAATTTTGAAAAAAAAAATTACAAAAAAAGAAAATATAAAAGAAACTGGAAAAAAACCATGTGGGAAAAAACACTATGGCAATTCACAGTAATTTGCGAGGAAAGTTACAATTTTTTTTCTCACATATTGTAATTGTAATTATTAACCAGCTCAATATTAAAAAATAAAATCAAAACGGATAATTTCAGAGAAAATCATCAAAAAGAAAAAAAAACCATGCGGAGAAACACTGTAGCAATCAAGAATGTTTTAAAGAAAAAACAATTACAAAACTAAATTCTCAATCAGCTCAATATTAAAAAAATAAAATCAAAAATTTAATTTTGAAGAATAAAAAAATAAAATTGAAAAACCATGTGGGAAAACACCGTAGCAATCCACAATATTTTAAAGGAAAAAAATTACAAAGCAAAATTTTTAACCATCTCAATATTAAAAAAAGTAAAATCGACAAAGATAATTTTGAAAAAAAAATAAACTAGAAAAAAGGGAAAAGTTAGAAAAAAAAAAGAATGTAATTTTAGAAAAAAAATAAACGAAAAAAAAAGTAGAAATAAAAAAGGAATACACTATGGATTACTATTATAATCCACGGTGCATTAGGTGTGGGTAAATAATGAATTCCCCATGCCCTTTAGCTTATTACTTAAAGTAATATATAATATTACTCTCACAATAAAATTTCTTCCACCATAATGATGTTATGATGAGTTGAGAGGAAAAAAAATAACACAATTGTTTTAGCAAACTACTAGCATGGTGTTATAACCCATGGTGTTGAACTATTTTTTTCTATAAAAAAAATGATGTTCAGTATTGAAATTGATGTAGTTTTAAAATTTGGGTCGTCTTGGCAAGTTGAATAGAGACTTAGCAACTTTAGGGCTAAAATCAGGCCGAGTTTAAGAGAAAATAGAAGAAGGATAAAACCCAAATGATCCGATCAAAAACCTAGTTTGAATTGATTATTCGGTTTACTTGGAAAGACCCGATTGTAACCCGTTAACTATTTACTTTTTAATGAAAATGATGTCATTTTGTTGTATAAAAAAAATTAGAGATCGAACCGGGATGATCAAATGACCAGGTTAAAACCCATGACTCGGGTCTTAGACAGGGTTGACCATCGGGTCAGGTTTAAAAACTATGAAATAGGGCAAAAAAAGACATAAAAAAACCAGTCATAGTCAACTCGAGTTAGCATGATAAACATGTAATGATGGTGATTAGGGTTGAGTCAACCTGAGAAATCTCGCTAAACTCGCGGTCCAGATCATGAGATTGGAATAACTTGATAAAAAAAAATCAAGAGGATTATGCAGCTTTTTTTCTTAAAAAAATTATGTTAACTTTTCAAATTCGTAACTTGAGTCATTAGACACGAAGTATCCAATCAGGAAAAATTATGAATTTCAATTCTCAATCGATCAAATATTAAAATATGAAATTGAGAAAAAAAATAATAAAAAAATAGTCATTGAAAAGAAAAATCAATTAATTCAAAGGATATAATGAAATTAAAAGAATGACGATAAAAATTGATATAAAAAATAAAAACAATATTTTAAGGGTGAAATTGAAAAGAATAATAACATTTACAGAAGAGCCAAGAAAAAGAATTACAAATCAAAATAATAAGGACCAAATTAAAAAAACATAATACTATCAATTTGAATTGAATAATGGAATTGAAAAGCAATAAAACTTTTATAAAAAAATAGCTAGAAAAAAAATAAAAATTAAAAGAATTACAATCAAATAGAGAATATAATATTTAGTAAATTAAAATTAAAAAATAAAATTAAAAATAAATAAAACTTATATAAAAAAATCAAGATAAAAAATTAGAATTCACGAGAACAAAGGACCGAAGTTGTTTAACCAAACAATTATTGAAAAAAAAAAATTTAAGGAGTCATTAACCAAAAACAAAATGTGAACTAAAAAATGTCCCGACTAACTCTCATTCTCTCCGCTGACACTCCATTTTCAAAATCAAAACACAACTACATGCACGACATAGCTCCTCTTCTCATCTCTCTCTCTTTCACTAGGAACAACTTAAAGAAAAAAAAAAACTAACTGTTTTGTTTTTCTTTCTTTATCCTTTTTGAAAGCACGCCTCTCAGTTTTATTTTTCAAATTTTTTTTTTAAAATTTAACTTTGTTATTTTTTTATTATTAGATTATCTTATTTACATGATTTGTCACAAGATTTGGCGGCTTTGCACGGGTTTACAAGTGTTTTATTTCTTTGGGATTTTTTATTGATTTTTTTTTTACTTTCTATATTTAGATTGTTGGGGATTGACCGTTATTATCTTTTTTAATTTGCTTTCTATGAGTTGCGAGTTTGACATGCTAACTCAGGTTGATTCAAGGCGTTTTATTTTGTTATTTTTTAATTTTTTTTTAATTTTATCCTTTAACATTGAATTATCTTGACATTTAGTTTTGTGATTTGTTCCCTTTTAACAATCGTTCATTTTCTTCTGGTTATTGTTATTTGTCGTTGCTTTTTCTATCATGTAATTAAATCAACTTGTATTTTTTTTTTTCTTTTATAAAACATACTAGCAATGCTAGAGTATCATTTTTTAAGTTTTAAAAAAAATAGTTTAGGTCCATGGCAAAACACGTGTCACCTATCTAGTGTCATCTATTTATAGTACCGAATATTTTATTGATGTATATTTTGATGTCTAAAATGTAAAAACACTTCAATGACTTAAAAATAATAATTTATATTCGATAAAACCTTTATTTATTATAATATCTTAAGACTATCATTTGAATACTTCTTCTTTTTTTTCTAAATTTTTTTATGATGTTTTATCTTGATTTGTTTTAGTTGAGATTTTGAAAATAATTTTTTTAACAAGAAAATTATGAAAATAGATATGTGATACTATAGAAAACATTTTTTTTTTAAGATACCTATTTATATCCACTCAACTATTATCTTTTCCATTAAAAAACTATTTAAATTATTGATTAATTTTAACTGTGTTTATAACTTGACATGTAGGGTCTTAAATGAATAATATCATATAGAGACTAAATTGTATTTATAGTCATTTTATTAAGGACTTATTTGTAAGAAAATAAAATACAAAGCTAAAAGTAAAAGTCTCAAAAGAGTTTAGGAACCCAAATGATGCGAAAATACGAAACAAATATAATTAATTGTTGAGATAATTAAATTACAATCAATACTATAATTGATACGAGATACCAAAAGCTACAATACCTCCTATGTAGATTATCTCTACCGAATACTACAAAGTTTCATGATTCCTCATTATTGTTTTTATTGCTTTCTCTGTAATAAAACACTCATTATTTTCGTTTTCATCATTACATTTACAATTAAATTTATACTTACATAAAAAATAATTATTGAAAAAAAAATCAATGTTATATGTCCCAAAATATGTTCTAATCCTAAAATGTAACAACTATAACATACTAACCATCTAATAAGTGGTCTCGTTGTAAAAACTTGAGATCAAAGTATTTGCTTCCTTTATGATCTCAGGTTCGAACCCTGTGATTGCTAATATGATGGTTATTGGAGGTTTACATGGTCGTTAACTTTAGAGTCCATGAAATTAGTTGAGTTATACGCAAACTAACCCGAACACTTATGTTAATAAAATAATAATAAAAACATGCTTCCATCCCATCAGGAACACGCATGAAGAAACTCTGTATAAACTCTTTCATCTCTATGTTCCGAATTTTTGAAAGTTAAGGTTAAATGCACATAGAAACTCTGTATAAACTTTTTCTTTCAGTGTTATAATAATCTTTAAAGATTAAAAAAAACACTTGCAGTAGTTTGTAATTTATCATCTAGCATTTATTGAAAGTTAATACTATTTGCATGCAAGGACAACAATGCCATGCTCCAAGACAAAACAGTGAAAAGCATGGACAGAATCACTCTATACATGCATCTAAACGAATGCTTTTAATTTGCTTTCAGTTAAATTTTTAAAATATTTTTATATCTTCTTCTTCTTGATATGTTAATATCAAAAAATATGTTTTATAAAAAATATTTTAATATATTTTATAAAAAAATATATTTTAAAAAATAATTATTATTACACTCTTAAATATTCTAAAATAATTTATAAATTTTTTAAAAAAATTTTATTTTTTCATGTTGGAAAAACATTACCTTTATTATCAACAGTAAAAAGATAACCTTTACATTGCACTCGAAGTATAAAAACAATTACAATTAGCATTAATATCAGATTTATAAATAATTATTATTTGTTAATTTAAAATTATTTACATCATTAGTTAATAATTACTAACGAATCATAGACATGTAGATGGTAAAAAATTAATAAGAAATATACGTTTGTTAATAAAGTTAACATGATATTAAATAAATGCTTTATAGGCGTCCAAATAAAAACATTTTAGAGACGCACTCCATACATTTATATTCCTTTATTTTAATTTTAATCGAAATTAAAGTCTAGTGTTAGTTTATAGTATAATTACTGGCCGTGCATTTAACTTATAAAAAAAATATTTTTTCAAAGAGATATAAATCGTGTAGCTTAATTCTCAGCCCATTAAACATGAAAGGATGAAATTGAGTAAAAAAAACCTTAAAAAAATCAGTTTGAGTCAATCCAAGTTAGTATGATAACCTGTAATCCTAGTAATTAAGGTCGAGTCAACCCAAGTTATCCCGTCTAACCCGCAGTTCAAGACATGAGGTCGAGATAACTTAATAGAAAAGAAAATAATGAAAATTACAAAGCCTATTTTTTAAAAAAATCAATGTCAAACTACATTAACTTTTTAAACGCATAACTTAAGTCATAAGACTGGAAGTGTACTATCTAGAAAAATTATGAAACTCAATTATCAATTATCAATCAATCAAATGTTCAATGATGAAATTGAAAAAAAAATTTAATTATACACAATGATAAAAATATATATACATAAATTAAAATAATAAGGATCAAGATTGAAATACAAAATAAATTTAATTTTTGACTAAAGGGTGAAATTGAAAAGAAAAACCAATTTAACAAAAGAAACCAAAAACAAAATCAAAAGAATGAGAAACAAAATTTGAAATAAGAAATATAAATTTTTTTTTATTGAAAAGTGAAATTTAAAAGAAAAATACATAAGGGCAAAGAAAATCAAAATAATGGAAATGAAATTGGAAAAAATAAAATATTACAAATTGAGATTGAGGATGAAATTAAAAATAAATAAAACTTCTACAAAAGAATCAAGAACAAAAATTAAAAATCAAAAGAAAAATATATTGAAGTTGAAATATCAACAACAATGCGAACCAAACTATACTTTTCAGGGAAGAAAAGAGGAAACAAAAGCTTCATCGTGACACGCACGACACCAACAAAAAAAGGATGCAGTTACGCTTTCAATGACGCGATGGAAAAGCATTTTTGATTGTCAGGGGCCCCGTATGTATGCGCCACACATTCCTATGTGGTTCAAGAAACCATGTTTGTTAAGTGAAACAAAATAATTCATATCTCCAACCATTTTTAACTATCAAAAAATTAAAAAATACCGACAAAATATTTCATCAATATATAGTGAAGATTCCATTAGTATTTTTTAATGTCGATAGAATAAATAGTGGAATATCATCATCGAAAACTTGTCGATAATGAAAAGAATATCTTGTCAATATTTTCATCAGTATTTTCATTTCATTTTGTTTTGTTTTTTTATGGTTCCTAAGCCAACAATTGCTTACAATAACCACAACAAAAAATACATCTCTAAAAATCAACAAATACATAGGATTTCATTTTATATATATATATATATATATATATATATATATATATATATATATATATATATGAACATCAAGGCCTTTTTTGGTGGAAAAGTTCCATCTTTGGTATCAGAGCCTACTGGGATCTGGGTAGGAACAGTGACATAGGTGACAGTGACATAGTAAGACAAGAGACCATTAGTAAATAGGTGAATGCTACTGAATGTTGTAGGTCCTGTTGGATAATTTAGGCAGTAAATCCATATAACTTACATCATGTTTTCTAGTTTATTTTTTCTATTTATGGATTCCGTTTTCTACAGGACTAATTCTATTTCAACTTCCTCTACCTCCGAAACTTCTAAAAGTATAAGGATTGTACAAAGTGAAGAAATAACTATTGAGGATTTTACAAAAAATATTGATGATTGGAAAATTCCAAAAATTTCTCAAACCCAGATTTATCAAAAGTCCAAATATAATATTTTCAAAACAGATTTTACAATCAAAACTAAAGAAAGAGATATTCAACTTACAAAACCTTTTCAAACCATCCAACTCCTCTCTCAAAAATCCTTACAAAAACATCTAGCCAGAAATTATAAATACATCAACTTGGCTTTGTCCAAGTTGGGATAAAACCCCTTACAAAAGAAGGCTTAAACACCTCCATTCTAGTTGTCCTTTGAGATGCTAGATTCCAAAACTTTCAAGATTCACTCCAAAGTTCTATTGAGTCTAGCCTTTGTAGTGGTCCAGTTTCATTTTACTGTTATCCAAACTTAACCATATCCCTCAAAGACAAAAATATCTTGCAAAGTATGCTACTACAAATAAAGACCCATAATTACGATATGCCTGAAGGATCAATCCATGTTGCTCTCATATTCAAAATCCACTACAAAGCCATGTTCTCATTCTTTGCCAACAAACTCAAATTCCAATCTCAAAAAGGAGAAACACTTCTCCTATAAACAGATTTATACCGCTCAAACACTTTTGTCTCAAAAGCAATCCAATAGAAAATATATCCCTTTTAGAAGATTGAATCCTTGAAGGAGCAGCACAACCTAAATTACTCCAACCACTACAACCCAATGTCCAAATCAAAAACATTACCCAATATACATATGGCAAAGTCAAATTGTCTTTCCATCGACACTCTACAAGTTCCAGATTCTCAAAAGACTCTTCCTTTTCTAGTGTAATAGATCTGGGAAGAATTTCCAAAATTCCTTCTATTATTAATATCCCCTATACACAAATACTTCTAGAAAATCTACACCTGATATCCCTTCTACTAGTTTCCAAAATGCATATTATACTACAACTATACCAAAACCTGTTTATACAGAAACTGAGCAATCATCTCCTCCAACATCCCCAACCTTTTCAGCAGTTACTGAAAACATCCAAAACGAGCTGAATGTTTTGACTTCAGAAAAATATTTTGTTCCTGACAAAACTCTTTTAAAAAAAGATTTTTATGATGCCCATAATTCTACAAAACGAATCTAGTTTTTCCAACACTTTCTCCAATAGAGAAGTGAGATACAAAATAGTTTTATAATTTCTTTAAGTTACATAAAGTACAAATTCTATTCTTTGATTGGTTCAAATTACATTATGCGTCTGAACATCACATTGCATATCCTTTTGCATCCATCAAACATTCATGTCCAGTCACATCAAGATCCAAAACCCCTATATTGAACCTCACTAGTGGACCAACAGTTGAGTCTGAACATCCATCCTTGAGAAATATTCAGATAACCCACAACAACCAGACTGTAGATGTAGCTCCCTACAAATTACCTAGTGATGACACCCTTTTCAATACCAAACACATTATCCACCAAAATAATTTTACAAACACCAACCTCAATACCTTAGGTAAACAGCTTACCCGACTGGAAAAACAAATACAAAGAACTACTATCAGTTCCGTTGACACCGAAACCTCAATCGACCTAAAACTAAAAAACACAGTCTTCAAACCTTATCAAATTACAAAAACAAACCAAACACAAATCCAAGAAAACCACACAGATTTTCTTAAAGCCATCAAAACACATTTACAACACCTTGACAGTTCATCTTTAACTGTCCTAGACACACCACAAACAACTAACCCCTGTACATCCACAAATCAAGTCAATACCCTACAAAATAGTCCTAAGTTGTCTTCTGATGAATATGCTTCTCCAAACCAACCTCTTGAACTAAATAGACTTACCTAGCAAGATCCTAAAACAACCATTCCCTCAGATATTTCCATATCTACTGAAGCAACTGTCATTAGCCAACATAAATATAATGCCTCTTCCCTCTATGAATGGAACATAGATGGAATGTCTAAATATAATATTTTAAACACTCTCCAACAAATGACCATGACAGCCAATGCCTACAAAACCCAAACAATAACTCCAGACAAAGCCATACCTGAACTCCTTATTGTAGGTTTCTCTGGCCAGCTTAAAGGTTGGTGGGATTACCATCTCACTGAAATAGATCACTTACATATTCTAAACTCTATACAAACCATTGAAGACCAAACACCCATCCTTGACGCTTCAGGAAACACCATCCAAGATGTTGTGTCCACCCTAATCCTTACCATCTCCTTATATTTTGTCGGAGATCCTTCCCATCTGAAAGACAAAAATGCTGAACTTCTCTCCAACCTTCAGTGCAAGAAGCTCAGTGACTTTTAGTGGTACAAAAATACCTTCCTTACTCGTGTTATGCTACGAAAGGATTCAAACCAACCTTTTTGGAAAGAAAAATTTCTTGCAGACTTATCGATTCTCTTAGGAGAAAAGGTCCGAAACTAAATCAAAGATACCTTTACAACCAAAACCATACCATATGACCAGCTTACATACGGTGAACTTGTGAGCTTCACCAAAAAACAAAGCCTTAAGATATGTCAGGACCTCAAACTCCAAAAACACTTGAAGTGAGAAATGAAACGTACCTGGCAAGAACTTGGTAGATTCTATCACCAGTTTGACATTTCCACCAAAAACCCTCCTGCAGTGGAAACTGTTCAAAACTCAAAAGCTATTCGAGTAAAAAACCTTCTTAGAAACGATCAGCCCATAAATACCAAAAATAGTTTTACCACAAACCAGAACAAACCTACTACAAAAAGCCCTAAAAGAAATTTACCAAACCCTATAAACCTTTCCAGTCAAAACCTAAACCAAAATTTGACCTCAAAAACATTCCCTGTTACAAATGTAACTAGAAAGGACATATATCCCATTTCTGCAAAGTCAATACTAAACTACATGGGCTCCAAATAGATGAAGAAACCATCAACCAAATACAAAACTTATATATAGAAGCCATAGACACTAACCCCTCTCCTCTAGACACTTCTGAAGAAGAATTTGAAATTGATGAAATAGCAACTACCAGTGCTACTTCAAATACCTATACAAATTCCAAACAAATTAACGTCTTAACCAAAGACCAAAAATTTATTCTTGAGGCCATCAAAAGACTTGATGATCCTCAACTTAAAAAACCTATCTGGATAAACTATTGAAAGATTTCAACCAACCAAAGCACCCTCCATCTAGCCCTTCAAACCGCTCTATATTACCCTTCACCAGCACCAATACCTATGACCTTACAAAGATCCTTAACAAGAAGAAATCCAAAACCACAGTCACAATCCCAGAATTACATTCTGAGATTAAAACTCTCAAATCCGAGTTACAAACCTTAAAACAAGCCCAACAGAAAGACTCTGCCATATTACAACATCTTCTGTCCAAAATTGAGAGTCTGTCTGACACTGAGTCTGAAACAGAAGATCAAACCATTGAATCCCGTGCATTACCTCATACACTTACAAATATTGAGCATATTCCAGATGATTTCTTGAATGTGTTAACCCAAATATCTTCCAAAAAATATTTGATTAGAATTACGCTAATTATTTCAAAAGATTTCAAACTTGACACTATTGCCTTATTTGACACAGGTGCGGATTTAAACTGCATCAAATAAGGTGTGGTTCCAAAATGATTTTTACAAAATATCTCTGAAAAACTCTCTGCTGCTAACAATTCAAAATTGTATATTGCAAGCAAACCTCAAGCCTTTGTTTTCAACAAATGCATTTCTCTTAAAACATTATTTGTCGTTACAAAAGATGTTAATCATACCATCATTCTTGGCACTCCATTCATCGACATGATCACTTCATATCAAGCACATCATGATTGTATTACCTCCAAAATCAATAGCATCAAGCTTGTTTTCCCATTCTTAGAAAAATCTAAGACTAGAAATTTGAATTTGATTAAAGCTTGCTCCATACATACCTATCATATTAATACATTAATTCATGGAAAACAATTCCATCTACATGATTTACAAAACCATGTTTCCTTTGGTCGTATTAACAAACAATTACAAAACTTTGATTTACAAAAGAAAATCATTGATTTACAAAGTACGATTGAACAACAGATTTGTTCAGACTTACCTAATGCTTTCTGGAAAAGAAAAGAACACATTGTTGATTTTCCATATGAAGATACTTTTTCAGAAAAACATATACCTACAGAAGCAAGACCTATACAAATGAATGCTGATTTAGAACAACATTGCAGACTTGAAATCCGCGATCTCGAGTCTAAAGGTCTTATCCAAAAGTCCCGACCACCATGGTCGTGTGCAGCCTTTTATGTAAATAAAAAACTCTGAAATTGAAAGAGGAACACCTAGACTTGTGATCAATTACAAACCTTTAAATTCTGCTCTAAAATGGATTAGATATCCAATCTCTAACAAAACAGATTTATTACAAAAATTGCATTCTGCATTCATATTTTCTAAATTTGATATGAAATCCGGATTTTGGCAAATCCAGATGATCCCAAGGATAGATACAAAACTGCTTTCACAGTTTTTTTTTGCCAATATGAATGGATGTCATGCCCTTTGGCTTAAAGAATGCACCATCTGAATTTCAACGCATCATGAATGACATCCTCAATGCACATTCAAAATTCTACATTTTTTACATCGACGATGTACTTATTTTTTCTCATTTTATAGATCAACATTTCAAACATCTACACACATTCTTTCATACTGCAAAACAAAATGGTTTAGTTGTTTCTAAAACAAACATTTCTCTATTTCAAACCCGTGTTAGTTTCCTAGGCCATTATATCTGCCAAGGTACTGTAACATCCATAGAGAGATCTTTAACCTTTACAAATAAATTCCCTGATAAGATTACCAATAAAACCCAATTGCAAAGGTTTTTAGGCGGTCTTAATTATGTTCTAGACTACTATCCCAACATTAGTGGTCTTGCCAAACCTTTACATGACAGGTTAAAAAGCAATCTCATTCCTTGCTCTGACCTCTGTACCAACCTCGGGAAACATATTAAGAAACAGGTCCAAACCATTCCTCTCCTCCACTTAGCTAACCCGTTAGCTCCTAAGATCATCGAGACTGATGCCTCCGACCTAGGATATGGTGGGATTCTTAAACAAGTCCAAGATAACAAAGAACAAATACTCCAGTACACATCCGTTTATTGAAATAATTGTCAGAAAAATTACTCCACTATAAACAAGGAGATCCTTTCTATTGTTCTTTGCATTACAAATTTCAAAGTGATTTATTAAATCAAAAATTTCTTTTACGTGTTGATTGCAAATCTGCAAAAGAAGTTCTATAAAAAGATGTTGAAAATCTTGCTTCAAAACAGATTTTTGCCCGATGGCAAGCTATTTTAAGCATTTTTTATTTCGACATTGTCTACATTAAAGGAGATTCAAACTTCATCGCTGATTTCTTAACCGGCGAATTCTTTCAAAACAGGTCCTGATGCCTCCTAAAGCAAAATTCAAAGATAAGGGGAAAGCTCCCCAAACCCAGCCTACAAAACCAGGCAGCCCAAAGTCTTTTGCAAAACTCATGTCTTCAGCCATCCTAGGTGTCAAACCTATCAAATCCTGGTATGAGGAGTCATTAAAGAAGAAGACACTATAAAACCACCACAAGTACAAACAGACACATTTCAACATTGGGTTGACACTATATCCAATCACCACAATTACTTCTGGCGTTACAAAAGGTGTCCCAACAAGCCTCCAGTGACTCCATATCACAAATAGGTAGTATTTCCAAACCTATTTCAAAACCTCGAGATGGCATTTATGCTTCAAAACCCCCTTTTTCTTTACAACCTACACAAATCAGTTTTCCAAAAACCAAATCCAAATATATTTTCAAAACTAATTTCCATAGTATTTTAACTATGGAAGAAGGATTTTATCATGAAAATTGTTCCATTATTGCTTCAAAAATTTTGCCTTCAAATTGGTACTACAAACCCTGGAATTTATCAAAACCATAATCTTACTATGCCGCCATCCTTGACATTACCAACTCTGTCAAATTCAAACACTTCAAACTACATTCATATCACATTGAACCGTCATATTCTACATACATCATTCACAAAGTTATCCATCCTAAAACAAAGGGACTCAAAGCAGTCATCTTCATTATCGTCTCCAAGGGAAAAGGCAGGAGATGTCGAGTCAAATGAGCTGGATTGGGAGAAGACTATTTTAGGTTCTTGGCTTTGTATAATGTATTGTACTATTTGGAGGTATTCTTCCTCAGTTCTAGCAGAGGGAAAGAGAGCTGCCGTTTAAGCCTTTCAGGCTAGAAATTTGGATTGAGGATGATGATAAATTATGGGAGTTGTTTGATTCTTTTGTAACCATTCCGTAACAGCTAATTTGCGAACAAGTACTGGATGTTCGTTTTGGAGATTGTAATCGTAAAACCATGAACATACCCATGGAACTAAAAAAACTTTATACAAAAAATGAGAAGGGAAGGAAACTTCCTTTCAAAAAGAGTTGGTTGAAAATTATTTTTGAAATGGAGATAACCATTTTCAACCAGAGGATGTTCTTTGAGGTAGTCAACGTGACAACCAAAATAGTCCCACCATTGGAGGAACCAGAGGGGAGGTTTGTAGTATTCATGATACTATGGAAGTAGAAAAGCCAAGAATGGCTATGGTTTTGATTTTGTACAAGAAAGGCATTGAACCATGCCTGTTGGTAATCCCAATACGTATAGGAGGTATTGAAATCTTGGTAATTTGTAAGAAGGTGTATGGGGAAGGAGTAGGTTGATGTAAGGGTTGTCCTCAATCTTTAGGATGGATAACTTTGTGAATGATGCATGTAGAATATGTCGATTCAGTGTGATCTGAATGTAGTTTGAAGTGTTTGAATTTGACAGAGTTGGTAATGTCAAGGATGACGGCATAATAAGATTGTGGTTTGGATAAATTCCAGGGTTTATAGTACCAATTTGGAGGGAAAATTTTTGAAGCAGCAATGGAAGGGTTTTCATGATAAAATCCTTTTTCCATGGTTAAAATATTTTGGAAATTAGTTTTGAAAATATATTTGGATTTGGTTTTTGAAAAACTGGTTTGTGTAGGTTGTAAAGAAAATAGGGGTTTTGAAGCAGAAATGCCTCCTTGAGGTTTTGAAATAGGTTTGGAAATACTACCTGTTTGTGATATGGAGTCACTGGAGGCTTGTTGGGACACCTTTTGTAATGCTAGAAGTAATTCTGGTGATTTGGATATAGTGTCAACCCAATGTTGAACTGTGTCTGTTTGTACTTGTGGTGGTTTTGTAGTGTCTTCTTCTTCAATGACTATCTCATACTAGGATTTGATAGGTTTGGCAGCTAGGATGGCTGAATACATGAGTTTTACAGAAGGCTTTGGGCTCTCTGGTTTTGTAAACTGGGTTTGGGGAGCTTTCCCCTTTATCTTTGGATTTTGTTTTAGGAGGCATCAAGACCTGTTTTGAAAGAATTTGCCGGTTAAGAAATCAGGGATGAAGTTTGAATCTCCTTTAATGTAGACAATGTCGAAATAAAAAATGCTTAAAATAGCTTGCCATCGGGCAAAAATCTGTTTTGAAGCAAGATTTTCAACATCTTTTTATAGAACTTCTTTTGCAGATTTGCAATCAACACGTAAAAGAAATTTTAGATTTAATAAATCACTTTGAAATTTTGTAATGCAAAGAACAATAGAAAGGATCTCCTTTTTTATAGTGGAATAATTTTTCTGACAATCATTTCAATAGACGAATGTGTACTGGAGTATTTGTTCTTTGTTATCTTGGACTTGTTTAAGAATCCCACCATATCCTAGGTCGGAGGCATCAGTCTCGACGATCTTAGGAGCTAACGGGTTAGCTAAGTGGAGGAGAGGAATGGTTTGGACCTGTTTCTTAATCTGTTTCCCGAGGTTGGTACAGAGGTCAGAGCAAGGAATGAGATTGCTTTTTAACCTGTCATGTAAAGGTTTGGCAAGACCACTAACGTTGGGATAGTAGTCTAGAACATAATTAAGACAGCCTAAAAACCTTTGCAATTGGGTTTTATTGGTAATCTTATCAGGGAATTTATTTGTAAAGGTTAAAGATCTCTCTATGGATGTTACAGTACCTTGACAGATATAATGCCCTAGGAAACGGACACGAGTTTGAAATAGAGAAATTTTTGTTTTAGAAACAACTAAACCATTTTGTTTTGCAATATGAAAGAATATATGTAGATGTTTGAAATGTTGATCTATAAAATGAGAAAAAATAAGTACATCGTCGATGTAAAAAAAAGTAGAATTTTGAATGTGCATTGAGGATGTCATTCATGATGCGTTGAAATTCAGATGGTGTATTCTTTAAGCCAAAGGGCATGACATCCATTCATATTGGCCAAAAGAAACTGTGAAAGCAGTTTTGTATCTATCCTTAGGATCAATCTGGATTTGCCAAAATCCGGATTTCATATCAAATTTAGAAAATATGAATGCAGAATGCAATTTTTGTAATAAATCTTTTTTGTTAGGGATTGGATATCTAATCCATTTTAGAGCAGAATTTAAAGGTTTGTAATTGATCACAAGTCTAGGTGTTCCTCTTTCAATTTCAGAGTTTTTATTTACATAAAAGGCTGCACACGACCATGGTGGTCGGGACTTTTGGATAAGACCTTTAGACTCGAGATCGCGGATTTCAAGTCTGCAATGTTGTTCTAAATCAGCATTCATTTGTATAGGTCTTGCTTCTGTAGGTATATGTTTTTCTGAAAAAGTATCTTCATATGAAAAATCAACAATGTGTTCTTTTCTTTTCCAGAAAGCATTAGGTACGTCTGAACAAATCTGTTGTTCAATCGTACTTTGTAAATCAATGATTTTCTTTTGTAAATCAAAGTTTTGTAATTGTTTGTTAATACGACCAAAGGAAACATGGTTTTGTAAATCATGTAGATGAAATTGTTTTCCATGAATTAATGCATTAATATGATAGGTATGTATGGAGCATGTTTTAATCAAATTCAAATTTCGAGTCTTAGATTTTTCTAAGAATGGGAAAACAAGTTTGATGCTATTGATTTTGGAGGTAATACAATCATGATGTGCTTGATATGGAGTGATCATGTCGATGAATGAAGTGTCAAGAATGATGGTATGATTAATATCTTTTGTAACGACAAATAATGTTTTAAGAGAAATGCATTTGTTGAAAACAAAGGCTTGAGGTTTGCTTGCAATATACAATTTTGAATTGTTAGCAGCAGAGAGTTTTTCAGAGGTATTTTGTAAAAATCATTTTGGAACCACACCTTATTTGATGCAGTTTAAATCCGCACCTGTGTCAAATAAGGCAATAGTGTCAAGTTTGAAATCTTCTGAAAAAATTAGCGTAATTTTAATCAAATATTTTTTGGAAGATATTTAGGTTAACACATTCAAGAAATCATCTGGAATATGCTCAATATTTATAAATGTATGAGGTAATGCACGGGATTCAATGGTTTGATCTTCTGTTTCAGACTTAGTGTGAGACTGACTCTCAATTTTGGACAGAAGATGTTGTAACATGGTAGAGTCTTTTTGTTGGGCTTGTTTTAAGGTTTGTAACTCGGATTTAAGAGTTTTAATCTTAGAATGTAATTCTGGGATTGTGACTGTGGTTTTGGATTTCTTCTTGTTAAGGATCTTTGTAAGGTCATAGGTATTGGTGCTGGTGGAGAGTAATATAGAGCGGTTTGGAGGGTTAGATGGAGGGTGCTTTGGTTGGTTGAAATCTTTCAACAGTTTATCCAGATAGGTTTTTTAAGTTAAGGATCATCAAGTCTTTTGATGGCCTCAAGAATGAATTCTTGGTCTTTGGTTAAGACGTTAATTTGTTTGGAATTTGTAGAGGTATTTGAAGTAGCACTAGTAGTTGTTATTTTATCAATTTGAAATTCTTCATCATAAGTGCCTAGAGGAGAGGGGTCAGTGTCTGTGGCTTTTATGTATAGGTTTTGTATTTGGTTGATGATTTCTTCATTTATCTGGAGCTCATATAGTTTAGTATTGTCTTTGCAAAAACGAGATATATGTCCTTTCTTGTTACATTTGTAACAGGTAATGTTTTTTAGGTCAAATTTTGGTTTGGGGTTTGACTGGAAAGGTTTATTGGGTTTGGTAAATTTCTTGTAGGGCTTTTTGTAGTAGATTTGTTCTGGTTTGTGGTAAAACTGTTTTCGGTATTTATGGGCTGATTGTTTGTATAGAGGTTTTTGGCTCGAATAGCTTTAGTTTTGAACAGTTTCCACTGCATGAGGGTTTTTTGGTGGAAATGTCAAATTGGTGATAGAAACTACCAAGTTTTTGCCTGGTACGTTTCATTTTCCACTTCAAGTGTTTTTGGAGTTTGAGATCTTGGCAGGTCTTAAGGCCTTCTTTTTGGGTGAAGCTCACAAGTTCACCATATGTAAGCTGATTATATGGTATGGTTTTGGTTGTAAAGGTATCTTTGATTTTGTTTTGGACCTTTTCTCTTAAAAGAATTGATAAACCTGCAAGAAATTTTTCTTTCCAAAAAGGCTGGTTTGAATCCTTTCGAAGCATAACACGAGTAAGTAAGGTATTTTTGTACCACTGAAAGTCACTGAGCTTCTTGCACTGAAGGTTAGAGAGAAGTTCAGCATTTTTGTCTTTCAGATGGGAAGCATCTCCGACAAAATGTAAGGAGATGGTAAGGATTAGGGTGGACACAACATCTTGAATGGTGTTTCTTGAAGGGTCAAGGATGGGTGTTTGGTCTTCAATGATTTGTATAGAGTTTAGAATATGTAAGTGATCTATTTCAGTGAGATGGTAATCCCACCAACCTTTAAGCTGGCCACAGAAACCTACAATAAGGAGTTCAGCTATGGCTTTGTCTGGAGTTCTTGTTTGGGTTTTGTAGGCATTGGCTGTCATGGTCATTTGTTAAAAAGTGTTTAAGATATTGTATTCAGACATTCCATCTATATTCCATTCATAGAGAGAAGAGGCATTATATTTATGTTGGCTAATAACAGCTGGTTCAGTAGATATGGAAATATCTAGGGCAATGGTTGTTTTGTGAGCTTGTCAGGTAAGTCTATTTAGTTCAAAATGTTGGTTTGGAGAAGCATATTCATCAGAAGACTGCACAGGACTATTTTGTAGGGTATTGACTTGATTTGTGGATGTAGAGGGGTTAGTTGTTTGTGGTGTGTCTAGGATAGTTAAAGATGAACTGTCAAGGTGTTGTAAATGTGTTTTGATGGCTTTAAAAAAATCTGTGTGGTTTTCTTGGATTTGTGTTTGACTTGTTTTTGTAATTTGATAAGGTTTGAAGACTGTGTTTTTTAGTTTTAGGTCGGTTGAGGTTTCGGTATCAACGGAACTGATAGTAGTTCTTTGTATTTATTTTTCCAGTCGGGTAAGTTGTTTACCTAAGGTATTGAGGTTGGTGTTTGTAAAGTTATTTTGATGGATGATGTGTTTGGTATTGGAAAGAGTGTCATTACTAGGTAATTTGTAGGAAGCTGCATTTACAGTCTGGTTGTTGTGGATTATGTGGATATTTTTTAAGGGTAGATGTTCGGACTCAACTGTTGGTTCACTAATGAGGTTCCATACAAGGGTTTTGGATCTTGATGTAACCGGGCAAATATATATATATATATATATATATATATATATATATATATATATATATATATATATATATTATAAAATAAAATTAAATAAATATAA
>Ga0325402_1000192_pt1 | contig 35036 bp, 19 predicted proteins | sample PopdelMetagenome_22_FD_207212 | JGI IMG/M metagenome (GOLD analysis project Ga0325402, IMG submission 207212) | Populus deltoides microbial communities from Bellville, Georgia, United States - Xylem-PdKOR-R3 | ecosystem: Host-associated > Plants > Phyllosphere > Stem > Wood/Secondary xylem... | reverse complement strand
ATATTTATTATTATTTATTATATATATATATATATATATATATATATATATATATATATATATATATATAAAGCTACAATAAGAAAGCTATGTATGTTAAAAGGCTAGGTATGCATAGTGTTCTTACTAGTAAGCACACTTGACTCTCTCTTTTTATGGTGAACACACTCGTAAAGTTGGTGAAGTTGTAATAATACTTGCCAACAATATCTTTATAAGAAGGAATAAGCTATGTATGTTAAAAGGCTAGGTATGCATAGTGTTCTTACTAGTAAGCACACTTGACTCTCTCTTTTTATGGTCAACACACTCGTAAAGTTGGTGAAGTTGTAATAGTACTTGCCAACAATATCTTTATAAGAAGGAATAAAGAAGATATTATATATATATATATATAAGCTACAATAAGAAAGCTATGTATCATTGTGTGTTTGGAAATGTGATTGTGGTTGTTTTTTAAAATACTTTTCACTCAGAAAAGTATGCAAATAATTTTTTTTATATATTTTAAAAATCAATTTTGAAATCAGTACATCAAAATAATTTAAAAACATCAAAAACATATTAATTTAAAGAAAAAAAATCAAATTTTTTCGGAAGCGCTTTTCAAACGCATTGCCAAATTTTTTTAAAAGGCTAGGCATGCATAGTGTTTTTACTAGTAATCACACTTGACTCTCTTTTTTTTATGGTCAACACACTCGTAAACAAATGTGTTTGTGAATTTGTTCTCGGGGGTGTAGTAATTTCTTATCTCAAAGAAAGAATTGTTGATGATAGCAGCTATAAAAATTAGGATATCCCTTTCTCTTACAAATCCATGTATAAGCTCCAACTCCACCCTTTGCATACTAAATGGGTAGCTTAATTAGCAAAGAGAAAATAAAAAAGATCATAACCAATATAAACAATCAATATAGCTTAATTAGATTGAGTGATTAAATCGAGCAACCTCTTCAAACATAAATGAATGAAAAGCCATAAAGTTTTTTAAAGAGTGATTATTCATAAACATTTACATTAGATAGGCTATGATGGGAAATATGGCAAGAAGAAAAAAAAATCAAAACACATGTATACATATCAACACATTCACCTAAGTATCAATAAAAAACATTTAAAGCTATTTGGTTGTCCATTGAGTTTCAGTATCCATACAAATCATACAAGAGCTCAAATCAATTGATAGAAACTTTATTTCTTAATGCTCTATATTGATATCAACACAACTCTATAAATGTAGAAAACAAATGGATCCACTACTAGAAAATTGAAGAACACCAACGAAATTACCGATGAAATTTTTTTGTCGGTAATTTTTACCGACGGACATAATTTTGTCTCTAATTTTGTCGGTATACCAACAGACCTTTGCTGTCGGTAATAATTACCGACGGCATAGAATTCGTTGGCAATACGATCGGTATATATCGACGGAATGGAATATATCAATTTTTGAAAAGTTGCAACGGTGTGATGACATGGGATTTTTTTAGAAGATTTTACAGACGAAATGACTGAGGGATTCAAACCGTACAGTGTCGTGGCACATTCACCGGTAGACTTACCGATAGGACGTGTCCATCAGTGATTCCATCGGTAAAAGCCAATACATACCCACTCTGCTGACTCTCTCTTCCTCTATTTCTCCTTCTTCTTCCCTATCTCAACTCTCCCCTCCTAAACTACAACCAACGACCCATCCCAACTCTCCCCCTCTTCTCAACACAAGCACTCAAGTTTCTTATTGTGGTTTTTATCATTTTTTGTAAGTAAATCTATCCTTTTAGTTTTAACATTTAAATGTCAAATTTATTATTTTTTATTGTTTTTTTAGTATATATATTTTGTTAACGTATGTACTTGTTTGATTGTTATTTGTTAAAGAAACTTGTAGTGTGAATGTATAATTTTGTAGTTGTTATAGTTTGTTTTAGATTTTATCAAATTGTATTTGTTTGTAAGTTTTTGAAACTTTGTTTGAATTACACCGAATTAGATGTGTTGTGATGAAATAAATAATAGCTTGTTTAACGGGTCCGTTTTAATTTTTATCAATTCTATTGCGGAGTTGTTATTTCCATAAATTTATATATGTATAAATTTATTTGGACGTTGATAATTGATAATTGATAATGATTATTTAACATAAATGTTTTTTTAGTTTGTTGGATAATGTCAGGGCACACCAATATTTTTGCAAATTTATTTACGTAACATAGTTAATTAATACATGTTGTCATCATAATTTTATAGAGGTTCGATAGAAGTCATGGATGATCGTTCATGTATGTATTGGGACTCACCCCAAGGATTGCGGAGGATGGATTATTGTAACGTGGTTCAAGGTTTTATTAATTTCGCAACATCTATTCCAAGGAATTTTACTAATGGCGATATTAGGTGTCCATGTAGGAAGTGTAAAAATAAAAAGTTTATGCATCAAGATGTTGTAACGATATTAGCTTTATTTCTTAATGCTCTATATTAACATCAACACAACTCTATAAATGTAGAAAACAAATTAATGGATCAATGTAGAGGAAAAAGAATATAGAGTAAAATATTTAATGGAAAATAGCACATAGATGCAATTGCTAGGCTTTTTCTCACTCTTTTTTTTTTTTTTTTTGTAAAAGCCAAGATGAATACTACTTAGTTAAATTTGAAAATGAACTTCACATGACCCTTTTAAATAACAATGACCATTTTAAATAACATTTAAAACCAAATCTTTACCAATAATGGAGGAAATTAAATGCACGAGGGGAGAAGTAAGAAACAACATATTCAATAAGACATAACATTTGAAAGAATAAACTTGGAGTCAAGGCACTCAAAACATTCTTGTAAATAATATTTTGATATTTAAAAGGCTTTTTCCTATGATCCCATGTGATAATTTTGATCCATTTTTTGAGTTTACTCTTGAACCAACAACATATAATTTGTCATATGTGAAAACTTGTTTTTTTGAGGAAAACACCATCAATCTTCATTGATTTCCTTTGGCTCTTGTTTATTGTTATTATATAACCTGACCTTAAAGGGATTTGTCTTTGTTTTATCATGAATGAACATTTTCCTTCATTTATTGGGAACATTCTTGGGATGAACACACGACTTTCTATATTCAACCTTGTTATTATATGTGCCTTGATATCTTTCTCCACAAGTTATGTTATAACAAGTTTGTCTCGTTGCATAATCCAATTTATGTATTAAGATTTTGTAATAACATAATTTGTATGCTAATTTTCAAAGATAATATATACAAAGGGACATTGTTGAACTCTAATTAATTGATAAACTTTGTTGGATATAACATATCAACATTGTTAAATTTCTCTAGATGATGTGCAAATTGAATTTGTGCTTAAATAAACATGTTTGGACCCACGTGCAATATTAATGATGATATCATTTATTTCAGTAATTGTAATACTTTTCAATGTCACAATTACTTTTTCTCTAAAATAGAAATCATTAAGTTCATTCATATTTATATTAGGATAAATAGCCAAAACAATAGCTAAAATCGAGTAGATTCTACAAAACAGATGATCAGAAAGGATTTTAACAAAGCATGCATCACAATCATTAAAGAATAAAAAGTTGTATTTTCTCCATTACCAATCAAGAGAATCCAATTAGTGAAGGCAAGGAGAGCTTCTTCTTTTTTTTTGTGTCATCATCTAGACCATCAAATGAAATATTCATATTCCTTTAATGATTAAAAATAATGAATTTTGACCAATGTGATGAGCTGCTTAAAGAAACGTGTATAATTTCTTCCTTTATGCTTATAAGAATAATAGTTAGAACTCGATAAAATCCCTTCTCAATAACATCGTTTTTCCATTAAAAGGTCTATTTTTATAATCAACATTACTATTTTCAAGAACATCACATAATAAACAATATAATGCTTCAAAACAACATATATTATTCATTGGAGTTTCATCTAATGTAATAAGTGTCGTCGTCTTAAGGAGTCATGAAAGATGAAAGATGCGTGTTTTTTTATCTCACAAGTTGATTTTTATCAATGGCAAGAGGAAATTTGAATCTTGAATGAGTGGTTTGTTCACCAAGTAATAGACAATAATTAATATTAGATAAGGCAACACAATCAAGCCCTTCAATTGATTATTTTATGCCATAAAAAAGGTCTTTCTAATTCCTCCATGACCATGGACAAAGATGAAGGCATATTACTTTGCTATCACAACATTGCTAACATATTCATAGACATATTTCTATTACACTTATTAAGAAATAGGAAAAAGGAAAAATACTAGCTACTACATCATAATTAAGCTTTCCTCTCAAAAGTTTAGTTATTTTTTCAACCAAGAGATAGACATTAGAAATTCATAAATCATGGTCCATAAAAGATGTGGCTCAACATTAAAAAGTTGTTCAAGTTCATACTAAATATAATTTTTAAGATTGCATCCAAAAAATATAGATTCAACATAGTAAAAGAAGCTTTTAGATGGAATATTGTATGATTGTGCGTTGAATTCTAGAATTAAGAGAAAAGAATCTTTAGGCCAGCAACTTCACAAACAAGGACAATAATACCAAAAAACTATCTAAGCTACAGGAACGTGATAGTTTCAATAGCTTCATAAAAACCCTAAGCCTAAAGCTTGATCTTGGAAGATACTCTTTCTAGCTAGCATCCCACATATATTTGTTTGGGAATTATGAATAATAAAGAGATTGTAAGTTTGAATCATTTTTTTTTAGTCTAAACTATTTGGTAAGCATTGTCTTATTTATACCTAGCCTCATAAGAACCAATGGAAGAGATTCATTGCTTGCAAAGACAATTAGTTGTTTCAATGATAAATGAACTTGTATTCATTCGATAAAATGGTTTATTGGATTAATAAGGAATTATAGAAGCCACCAAATAACTTTATAAGGGAAAATGAAATGATAATTAAGATATGCCTGAATTTAATCATAACTTTCCTTCTAAACAACCATACTATATTTATCTGACCCTTTGCTAACATATTTGAACAAGTACTTGATCAACATTTATTGGTAGCAGATTACAATATTAATGTGAGCATTGTACATTATCAAAAGCTCTATATCATGTGAAATGGCATGGCTATTACAGAGCACAAAACCTTTCCTAACAATAAAATTGTGATGATGATCACAACACATATAATAAGCAAACCCATTTTCATCAAAAACAATCTCAAACTTGAATGTTTTAGGGAAGAATTTGAACATTATCCTTCCTTTATGCAAGAAGCTTTTGTTAGGATTGTTGCCATTAATGTGCAGCAACCATTAATGAACGGCACCGTCCATTGAGAAATGTAGCAGCACATCCTAAATGTCAAAGTTTGCAACCACCATTATTGACAAAGGAGCAAGAGGAGCTATCATTGAAGCCTGTAAATAGAGGCATCATTTAGAGAGCAAAATGAGAAAAAGTGTGTGAGTGTGTGGAAGAGAGAAGAGAGAAAGAGATTAAGGCAGCAATGGCATCAGCCTTGCTACCATTGCAGCAGCTGCAAGTGCAACAATGAGAGAAGGGAGTTGAGTAGAGTGGATGTGATCCTCCTCCTCCTCCATGTATTTGTATTGTATCATTTCTATATCTCTAATAATATGAGCCTCTCCCGTGGATGTAGGTAATTTGCCGAACCACATTAAATATTGTGAGCCAGTGTGCTAAGCCTTCAAAGGGCAACTATCAGAACATCACCGATCGGAATGCCCTATAATTGGTATCAAAGCATATGGTTTAAAGTGATGTTTGATCTTTGTAAAAAAAAATGAAAGTTGTTAAAATGGTGTTTGTACCATACCACATTGAAGAGGACGAAGAGACGAGGGAAAATTCTGACATGGGACATGGCTACACGCGCCAACAAGCGCCGATGAGGAGGCTGCCCACGCACGCCGACATGAGCCACGCGTCTTCTTCGCCCGAATGGTGATGACGTCAGCATGATGACCCAACCCACGTGACTGGCCTGAATGATGATGACGTCAGCATGATGTAATTATGGCATCATCATGCACTGTGGCATGCCATGTCAGCGACCAGCTAGCTGACACGTCAACACAGTGGGACCCACCAATCATGTTATCAGCGGCGAGCCGGCTGGGTTGAGCCGAGTCGCAAGCCGGGGGATAGGATCAAGTGTAGGTGATCCTACATCCAACCGGTTTTGAGATTGAATCTGGGTTGTTTTACAAGCCAGAATTATTTTGAGCAAATCTTAGCCATCTGAAATGCGATTTGGATGATTTCAGACTTATTTCCAACTAATTTGATCGTTCCGGATGCAATGGTACGGTTTGATTGTTGAGATTGAGATCGAAAGTGGTGGTGGTGAATTATTAAGATAGATTGCCTGATGAGGAAGTATTTGAAGGTCATCATGGTGGTCGATGGAGATGAAGAAGAAGAAGTCGCACACATTTACCTAATTACGTGTGTTGAATTGCTAAGTGGGGGAATTTTAATTGTCTTGAGGGAAGACAAAATTAGGACACTCTGGACACCCAATCATGTGGACAATTAGAGGTGTAAAGTAGAAATTGATGAAGACTAATCTTGATGAATCTAAGCATTGGTAGTCTCCCCAGATGTTGAGAAATCAGGTATAAAACCAAGATATTCTAGATCACTTGTAAAGGAAAGTCACGACAAAGCTAGCAAATGGTTATATATACGGAAAGACAGTACGATGGATAGATATGGCCTAAGAAGTTCTAGCTAGGAGATTGAGTTTTAAGTGGGACCGGTGTGACCCCTCCAATCTTTCCTGGGAACTTGCTTAGTTGAAGGATTATCCATATGGTACTATTTTTGTATATGTAACAGTTTGTAATGAACCTGGTGAAGACTAGCAACATAACAGCACAAGGGAACAGTTGGGTTTTTGTATGTTCAAGGATCTGATGGAGTGATGATTTCTCCAAAGAAGTTAGATTCGGTGACTGTGATTTCACAAAGGGAGAATTGATAAAGACCCTGATAATGGAAGAGAAATACAGTAAGGGGATAAAGATTGGGACCCTATTTTGACTTTGATAGGCATTGTGACAGGATGAGCTGCTGTCAAACATAAGCAAGGAATAGGAAGAATTTGGAGAACAGAAATTGCACGAGGGCACATAGATATTGTGCAGGAGTACCCGTAGGATCCAATGAGGTACTATAATGAGACAACAAGTACAATGAGAAGAAGAGTTCCCAGATGAAGCTCAGAGCAGAGACTATATAGAAATTGTACAATAGGAAGTCTCTTGTGCTCTTGATGAAAACAACAAGCGAAGACCTTTTCGCATGCAATGATGGAAAGATGAGCTGTTGCAGAAGCACCTAATTAAGAGGGTGTGACCACCTATGAAAGGCGAAGACACCAAAGAGAGTCGGTGTAGGTGGAGCTGTCAAGCAGAAAGGCGTAGAAGCTCCAAACATAGAAATCGAGATGGAGGATTACGAGGAGTATGACACAACCAAAAGATTGATGTCTTCTCCCAAGTGTAGGAGTGTTGAAGTAATAGATAACCCGGCAAGACCGGGGTCGAACCACAGGGAGGTTAACTATATAATAATATTAATAATAATAATAATAATAATAATAATAATAAGTTGAAGAGAGCTTTGAGATGTGATATTGATATAAGGATTAAACAATGATAAAAACAATTGTCAAGGTTAGAGGATCCACTAATGGTATTTCAAACAAGTATAGTATAAACTCTTTTTATTACTCAACTGGAAACCACACACAAAGGAGGTTCCAATCGGATTATAAATTGTTAACATGATTACATTAGTTATCTTATTCGAATAATGTTAATACTTGTAAATGTTGTCAGGTATTCATGATTATAACTTATATTAACAACAAATCAAGTTCCTTTCATAACACAAGTGTCCGTTATACCATACGATTGGGCTATGAAAGTGCCAAGTATTTGTTGTGCCAAGACAACATAAATCTAGATTAACTATTTAACAAGCAAAGTATTAAAAGTGAACAAGATAACAAATCAAAACATGTTAGTATCAAACATTAAAGTCCATGTTGAGTTTATACTATACTTATTCTTACACCATTAGTATAACTTTTTCACCTTGACATAATAAACTTAGCTAAACATAATGAAAAAGAGAAACATAAATAAACAAGATAATAACATAAATAAGATATAAGTTAACTAAGTAAAGAAAAGGAAATGAAAAACATAAACAAGAGATTAATATAAACACAACTTAAGTATCACAAAAATATAAAGAGAGAGAGCAAGAACATGATCTTGATCTGAAAACTAAGATGCCTAAATGCATGAAAAATGTCTCCTTTTATAGGCCAAAATTTGAAACTATTGATTTGATGACTAATTGTTGAGTGGGTGGCCACATCTTGACTTGGTGACAATCCTTATCTTCTTGTCTTAACAAAACGTCATTACTAACGTCAGAATTTGAATAGATTGTCCCCATAAAAGTTCTAGGAAATTGTCTCAGCTTTCCAACAAAAAAAGAATCGGTGCATTTGAACTTCTAGAACTCGAGATATGGGCTGAACACTAAACAGTGTCTAGGCTGCAGGACAGATTATGACTTCTCTGTTGTTGCTAAGATTTGGACTTCCAAACAGCAGAATTAAGTCTTGGACTCCGCATGAATGTTTTAAGCCTATGTCTTAGCTTTCTATCCATATAAACTAAATTGAAATTGAAGATCTACAGCTCTAGATATGACCCAATGACTGAACAGTGTTTAGTTTGGACTGAACCAGCATCTCTTTTCTAAGCTTAACCCTCTCTTTGTCTTCTCAATCTCAGTAATTGAACTCATCAATCAATCCTTTGATTTATATGATAGGCCTGCATTTAAGATGAACATTTACCATAAATTAAAGGTATCTTATATTATTAGACATGTTATTATAAAACATGTTCTAGTTAAGGGGTTATTGATACTTCAAGTGCAAAATGATGATATAAAACCTTGATAAAAATGCACTTTTAAGTGCTAATCAGCGTATACCGCAACTCTCTCTTTCTATGTAATCAGTGGTAATAATCTTGCTCATAGTCCATATAGTGGTAGAGAATCTTAGAGCCACTTTAAAGCATCTTAGCTGAAGGAGGATGCGACTGCCTATAAAAGGTGAAGACACCTTAGAGAAGGTGTGAGGGCCTTGATATGAGCCCAAGTTCAGACCGCCCCATGACAACAAGCGAAGGCACCTTAGAGAAAAGGTGTGAAGGTCATGATATGAGCCCAAGTTCAAAATGCCCTAGAGCCGATGTAATGGCTAGATATGAGTTACAGATGTATGGATAGCCAATGAAATGGCTATGATGAGTATGAAGACAAATGTTGAATTGACTTTGATGGATATTGCCCCCATACTAAAGATTAATGAGCTAGATAACATTTGCCTTGGACAATAAGTGGATAACTTGTGGAGCATTAAGACGTGATTGCTAGGAATGAGCAGAGAGCATGCGCAGGTTCCGGGAACAAGTTAACTCTTGTCAAGGTAGTGAGCTCGGTGATGGCATTGTAATACTTAGAGTATGAAGATAGATATAGATCAACCTTTAATGGGCTGCCCCATGGTTAAAGATAGAGAGCTACCTGAACTCTTAGGACAAAGAGCGAGAGACTCACAGAGAAGTAAGGCGTGGTTCCTAGAGTGGAACAGAGGGCATGTGCAACTCCTGGATGAGTAAACTCTTAGAAGAGTGGTGAGCTTATGATCACATTAAAATACTCACATAATGACTGTCGCACTTGGAAATAGATATTTTTGTTTAAAGGGGTGTTGTAAGCCTTGGTGTGAGACTTAATAAATCATTTCGGACTGAACATGGTTGATACGCTCAAAGGGGAATGTTATGTGTCCTAAAGACAAGCATTAACACTCTTTAGATGTGATGTGGTAGACCATCTGGTTGTAGTGATCCTTTGGTGTGAGAAAAGGTGTGCTTTGGTGACTCTAGTGATTGAAATGTGTGGCAAATACCTGTAAACTTAGCTGGAGATGCTCTCAAAATGGTAAGCTTGGAAGAGCTGTAAGGTGTTAGCTTATGCTGAAGAAGCAAGAGGACAATTGCCCCACATGAATAGCAAAGGGGGTGATTGTTAGGATTGTTGCCATTAATGTGCAGCAACCATTAATGGACGGCACCGTCCATTGACAAATGCAGCAGTCCATCCTAAATGTCAAAGTTTGCAGCCACCATTGTTGATAAAGGAGCAAGAGGAGCTGCCATTGAAGCCTATAAATAGAGAAATCATTTAGAGAGCAAAATGAGAGAGAGAGTGTGAGTGTGTGTAAGAGAGAAGAGAGAAAGAGAGCAGGGCTACAATGACAGCAGCTGCAAGTGCAGCAATGAGAGAAGGGAGTTGAGTAGAGTGGATGTGATCCTCCTCCTCTATGTATTTGTATTGTATCATTTCTTTATCTCTAATAATATGGGCCTCTCCCGTGGATGTAGGCAATTTGCCGAACCACGTTAAATATTGTGTGCCAATGTGCTAAGCCTCCAATGGGCAATTATCAGAACATCACCGGTCGGAATCCCCAACAGCTTTTGCATTTGAAATCCCACGAGAACAATATATCATAAATCTTGAAACATTGTTGTAATAAATAAGATCGATGTGCTTATTAAGGATATTTATTAATACAATTGAATCCACAGCTTTATATGTTCAACACTTGAAATTAAAATCTAGTTAAAATAGTAAATGAGTGTGTGGAAGACCTTTTTTTAATTCAATACTGCACACATGTAGCAAAAGGAAATGACAAAAAAATATTGCTAAGATGACAAAAATAACTATATATATCATAAGGCTACAAATACTAATAAATAACAGAAAAACATGAAAAATGAACATTTGTAATGATCCATCCAAAGGGAATTAATGATTTAATGACCGCTAACATATCAATAAGTTTGGTCTAAAACATCTATAAAATGATATCGAGCTTATCTTCTTTCTTATTGTAACGACCTAACTTTTTCAAAGCCAAAATCAGTGAAATTTTTTTTATTAAATTCTCAATACTTTTCACAATGACATTCCGTGAATTAGTAATTAGGTCCCCTTCCTTATCATGGCATCATATGGATACAGTTTTCATGAGTCAACATTCCCACAAAACGGATACTCAATACACATACCCATAATATTATATTCTCATATTCATATATTTACATTACATCATATTGACATACTCATAAGTTTGCATTCCTATTCTAGTCTTGTTATCAACACGAGTTTATACACAAGTGTCATACGATAATTTTACATAAACAGTACCTTCCTTCATACAATCTTCATGTGATTTCACAACACAACATCCTCATAAAAGAGAATACCACATAAATATATTCATAACATCGTGTCTGCATGTTCGCACATCCACATCCTTGTTCCATTACAGTTTTCATTACATGTCCTTACAAAAGTGTCGAATGGCAAACATTCAACCAGTTTGTTCGTTCTTATCAAACACATAACTCCTAAAACATACTATTACATAGCACCTTTCAAAGTATGTGAGCCCGAAGAATGGCTTTCCTACGTACCTTGATTTTGTGATGTTCCTGTTACAAAAACAATATGGATACAAGAATTGTAAATAATCTAAACATAATAATAGATAATTAAAAGGACATTATCGTTACTTTCCATTATCAACTGAAGGTAAGTACATTCTTTTATTTACTTCTTATATACATTGTACAATCCTTATTATTTCGCTAAATGTATTATACTCGCTTATATGCCCTAACCTCTCCATAAGAGTGGCGGGGCTGAAGTTTAATCATCTATCAAGGTCAATTGCTTTCATGTATCAGGTAATTCTCTCCGTGAGTCTTTAACTATCTTGACACATAAGCGATCACTTCCCCATGTTACATTAATCACCCCCAAGTCCTCTCTTCAAGGCATCATCACTAACTACGAAACCCTCGATATTTGGAACGTACCAATTTTAGTATAACAGTCTACCTGGCCTTGTGCTTACTCAGCTAATCATGCCTAGGATTATATCGAAATCATATAATTCTAGGGCATCAGATTTACTTCTATTTCATACCCTATTTCTTGTCGAAGTTCCAATTACGAATCCTTCTTTCCATTTTGGTGACAATTCTCCTAATACTAAATAAGTGGGTAGCACCCAGTTCAAAAAACATAAGCACATTAAAGTTATTCATCGGTAGTGTACCTGCTACCATATTGGATGCAACCCTAACTTCTTCCTGTGTTAGGTGGAAGACTCTTTCTGGAGTCCGGTCATTTTGTGCCCCTAGCCTCCCTCGGTTGGAGTTTGCTCCTGATTGGGAAGACCTCACTAGCCTATTTACTGTGATGGACTTTTGGTAACTTTGACTTGGTTGTCGCATACTCTGTGCTTCTCAAATGTTTCTGTTAGGGCATTCCTTCTTATAATGGCCTCTTTCACCATAGTAATGATATCTTTTCCCCAAGTAGTAACAATTTCTCCATCTATGACCCTCTCCCTTGCATATAAAACATCGTCCTAGTGACACAGAGCAGTCTCTCGGATGCCTTTATTCGCACTTCACACAGTGAGGGTAATGCACATTCTCCCGGTCACTAGTCCCCCCCGATAGGTTTGCTCTTGGGTGAGTCTGTCCACCCATCACTTTTCCACCTGACTGTTAGTGAAACGGCATCGCTACCGTTCCCTTTCTAATGGATGCCTCAAACATTCCACTTTTTTCCTTCTTTAGAAACGGCAGTCTACTGGTAAAATCATCATCTCTCTTTTTGCTTGTTCCCTGATATCCTTATGGACCCTCTCTAATACAAGCTTTCAAAGCTTATGCCGCCTCAATCAGTTCTCTCACTTATTTAAACTGTAAGGCAATCAACCCTTGCCTCAATTCTTGTCAAAGCCCATCTCTCAACTTCTCAATCATATACTCTTAGGTTAGGATGTAGTGCAGAGTAAATAGTGAGAGATCATGGAATCTCCTTTCATAGTCCTACCGACATATCATATTGTCTTAACGCCAAGAACACTTGTTCTTTCACCTTGCAATGGTATCTGGAATAGAACTGATTTTCAAACTCTAATTTGAAGTCGCCCTAGGTCAGTGTTTTGGTTGCCCATCACAGTTAGACATTTCCCATCATGTAATGGCCTGGTTGGATAATAATTGAGTAGCATAATTTACCCGTAAGCCCTCGGGTATATTAATCTAGATCATAGTCTTCTCCACTTTCCTAATCCACCTCCCACCTATCTCAGCTTCTTATTCCCCCAAATACAGTTTGCAACCTATTTCTCTCATACTTTTAACCAACCGTACGAGTAATACCACGCTGCCTGTGGTCACGACACTTCTAGGGCTACCTGCAAAATTTGTGTGGCTGGAACTTCTTGTGTTGTAGAGCTAGCCATGCCCTCCATCACTGCTTTAACAATCTGGGCTAGGAGTCCTGGGTCTACACACGGTGGGGGCACCCTTATTGGTATGGTCAATGGATGTGCCTCTGTTTTTTCTTGCTGCCCCATCTCTACTGGAGGTACTTCTTTCCTCCGATTTGGTACCTGTTCTTCTTAAACTCTTGTGGTTTTTCCTCGCAAGGACCCAGATGCTCTTGCTAGAGTATGGGAAGTAGTATCATCCAATGGATACTCATCTTGCCAATCCTGGGCATTTCGACCTCTACTCCTCCTTTCTATGGAGGGTAGCTTGGTTCGTGCCCCCTAAAAAGTGTGCACCATCCTAAAATAAATCGCAACAACATCATTTTCATCAATCCTCAGGATCTAAACTAGGCACTCTGATACCAACTGTAACAACCCGGATTTTTTTCAAAGCCAAAATCGATGGAATATATATATATAAGTTCTCAATACTTCTCACAATGACATTCCGTGAATTAGTAATTAGGTTCCCTTTCTTTTCATGGCATCAAACAAATATAGTTTTCATAAATCAACATTTCCATGAGATGGATACTCAATACACATACCCATAATATTATATTTTCATATTCCTACATTTACATTACATCATATTAATATACTCATGAGTTTGCATTCATGTTCTAGTCTTGTTATCAACACGAGTTTATACATTAGTGCCGAACGATAATTTTATACAACTAATACTTTCTTTCATATGATTCTCATGTGAATTCACAACACAACATCCTTATAAAAGATAGTATCACATAAATATATTCATGACATCGTATCTACATGTCTGCACATCCACATACATGTTCCATTACAGTTTTCATTATAAGTCCTTACAAAAGTGTCGAATGGCAAATATTCAACATAACACCTAAGACATACTATTACATAGCACCTTTCAAAATATATGAACCCGTGGAACGGTTTTCCTATGCACCTTGATTGTGTGATGTCCCTGTTACAAAAACAACATGGATATAAGAATTGTAAATAATCTAAACATAATAATAACAACTAGAAGGACGTTATCGGTACTTTCTATTATCAACCGAAGGTGAGTACATTCTTTCATTCACTTCTCATATACATTGTCCAATCCTTATTATTTTGCTAGATGCATTATCCTCATTCATATGCCCCAACCTCTCCATAGGAGTGGTGGGGCCGAAGTTTAATCTTCGGTCGAGGTTAATTACTTCTCCTTAACTCAATCATCCACCTTGGATGCTTTTAATAGTAGCTAATTGCAATATCTAAACTCGATCATCCAACTTGAATGTTATTAACCAAAACTGATCACAAAAGTCAAACTCGCCATCTCTTACAGATACCATTAGTTGAAGTCAATCATCATAATCAACTTAGTCATTCATCTAGGATGTCATTTACCAAAACTAATTGTCGCACCCGACATCGCGGCGGCCCTAAAAATAATCTCGATTTATGGAAAAAAGAACAGATATCTGGCATCTTGTTCTTTTAGGGGAAAAGGTCTTGTTTAAGGAGTCGCCACCTAGTATTATGGTCACTAGAAACCCTATGGTTAACAGAAATTCTATGGCTCGGGATTGGTTACGTAAAAAAAAAGATATTATCACCCTTTAAATGTTCTGCCTGAGGCAGACTGCCTTGCTGGTTTTGTCTTAAATTGCTAAACATTTATTCGCTTATGCTATGATGATTTGTTTATAATATTCCTGACTCTGGCGCCAGTGAATATTCGAGCTCGAATAATTCCAACTGTGGCGTTGGTAAAAATTCGTAGCTACGAAAAAAAAATTAGATCAATATTTTATATTCCTTACTCTAGCACCAGTGAATAAATAAATAAAAATAAATTTATTTTTACGCATACATATATTTTTTTATTTTTCTAGCTAAATAAAATAAAATACAACAAATAAAAATAATATAAATTTAAACCGGTATTTTTATTCCTGACTCCGGCGTCAGTGAATAAACCAATAAATTTACATTATTTTTATTCATGCATACATATTTTTTTTTATTTTTTCTACTTTTTTTATTTTTCTGTTTTTCTATTTTTTTTGGGCTGGGCCCAGCCAGCCCACATGGGCTGGGCTAGACCCAACCAGCTCAGCCCGGTCATTGGCCCAAGCTAATGACCCGGCTGGGCAAAAATCAAAGAAAGCACGCGTGAAGTGATTTCATGCGTGCATGAGCAGAATAGAGGAAATGAGTTAGAATGTGTGAATTAAAATTCAAAGTAAACACTAGCCGGTGAATTAAAATGAAAAGCGGGAAGAGGAAGAACTTACCTGGTCTGTTGGAGGCGAAGCTTTCTTGTTCTCTGGCTCTTCTTCGTTTTTGTTCACCTGGCTTGCACTTTGATTCAGGAGACGGAGGCGTGATGGATGACCAGCCAAAGCTCTGCTTCGGTTCCCTTTTATGCTCCTACGTTGTCCTCTTGTTCTTCCTCTGTTTCGGGTTTTTTCTTGCTGGTTCTCAGTTTTATTCTCCTCTATTCTTTTCTCCGGTTTCTCGTCTGGGTTTAGCTCCCGTTTTTTCTTCTCCTTTTCAGTCCAATTCCCCCAGTTTTTCTTCTTTGTTTGTGTCTCTGCCCAGTCTTCTCTGTTCAAGACGAAGACAAATGGTGGTAAAAGCACTAGGATTTGTTGCTGGTTGAGTGACCAAAAGTTTCCCTGGGTTCTGTCTCTCTTGTGATTCCTCCGTTTTATAGAGTCTGATCGGTGGTAACGGACGGCATGTAGAGGGGCGACAACATTAAAACGTCCTTAACTGAGGTGAGCGGATGATTACTGCCCATAACTGCTGGAAACGGTCTCTAGTTAAAGAAGAAGAAGAAGATGAACAGTGCTCTTTCAAACGATGCCGTTTTGGTATATGAGTTGGCCATTTGCGTTTTGGCCCGTGAAGTTCCGAACATTTTATAATTAAGCCCCTGGTTTAAACTGTAATTGCCCTTGCATTTCGGCATCTTTTACAAGTTAGTCCTTGGACTTTAATCTGCTGCAATTGAGCCCCCAATTAACCCCAAACTTTGCTAATGTTTCAATTAAGTCCCTGATTTCATTAATTTAATTAAATCCAAGTCCAATTAAGTCTCAAAACTTATCAATTCTCCAATTAAACCCTTAATTGGATTAATTAAATTAATTCTAAACTTAATTAAGTCTCAAAACTTATCAATTCTCCAATTAAACCCTTGATTGGATTAATTAAATTAATTCCAAGCTCAATTAAGTCTCAAAACTTATCAATTCTCCAATTAAACCCTTGATTTGATTAGTTGAATTAATTCCAAAGTTTAATTAATCCCCAAAACTTCCAACATGTTGGCCTTAAACCAATTTTAATTTATTCTTCATTTTTTCTTTTTTTTGCTTTTCATCATCATTCATTTTTTTTATTATCATTTTTCAATAAAAATAATAGTAATAATAATAATATAAAAATGGTCAAAAATTGGGTTCTGACAGTTGCCCCCTCTTTATAATATTTACTATGCAAAGATATTAGAAAGTTTTCATTTTCTTTTAGCTTTGTATAGTGAATTTATAAAGAAAGGTAGATACAGAAAGAATTTTTGCTTTTTTAAAAAAAAAACTTTGAAGATAGTAGATTGACACACGACCTTTACAGAGAGAAGTACAAATCAAGAAACAAGTCATTTGGAAGACGACCCATATTTTTTGTTTTTTTTTTTTGTTTTTTTAAATGGATCAAATTGTTTTGGGCAACCTGCCCGATGATAAAAGAAACGCGAAAAGGGTTTCGCGAGTGGCCTAATTGTTCCAGGCAACCTGCCCGATGAAGAATAAAACGTGAAAAGGGTTTCGCGAGTGGCCTAATTGTTCCAGGCGACCTACCCGATAGGAAGAGTAAAACGCGAAAAGGGTTTCGCGAGTGGTGTAATTGTTCCAGGCGACCTGCCCGATAGGAAGAGTAAAACACGAAAAGGGTTTCGCGAGTGGTCTAATTGTTCCAGGCGACCTGCCCGATAGGAAGACTAAAACGCGAAAAGGGTTTCGCGAGTGGTCAAATTGTTCCAGGCGACCTGCTCGATAAAGAATAAAACGCGAAAAGGGTTTCACGAGTGGTCTAATTGTTCCAGGCGACCTGCCCGATAGCAAGAATAAAACGCGAAAAGGGTTTCGCGAGTGGTCAAATTGTTCCAGGCGACCTGCCCGATAAAGAATAAGACGAGGATTTTTTTTGACAAATATAAAGAAAAAGGTCTCATTGGTGTCTTATCCCCGAGATGAAAGCTTAAAGGAGCACTTAAAAGGAAGAAGAGGGCTCGAAGGCGCACTTGAAGGAGGTGAGGGCTCGAAGGCGCACTCGAAAGGAGGCGAGGGCTCGAAGGCGCACTCGAAAGGAGGCGAGGGCTCAAAGGCGCACTCGAAAGGAAGCGAGGGCTCAAATGCGCGCTCGAAAAGGAAGTGAGGGCTTAAAGGCGTACTTGAAAGGAGATAAGGGCTTGAAGGCGCACTGGAAAGGAGATAAGGGCTTTAAGAAACTCTTGAAAAGGGAGGTAGGGTTAGGAAACGCACTACCTTGGATGGTCAAGGGCTCAAAGGCACACTCGAAAAGAGATGAAGGCTCGAAGACGCTTTTGAAAAGAGGTGAAGGCTCGGAGGAGCACTCAAAAGAAGTGAGGGCTCGAAGGCGCACTTAAAAGAGAGGTAGGGCTAGGAAACACACTACCTTGGATGGTCAAGTGCTTAAAGGCACACTTAAAAGGAGATAAAGGCTCGAAGGCGCACTTGAAAGGAGATAAGGGCTTGAAAACACCCTAAAAATGATGATCAAAGGCTCGAAGGCGCATTTGAAAGGAGAAAAGGGCTTGAAAGCGCCATAAAAATGAGGATCAAAGGCTCGAAGGCGCATTTGAAGGAGATAAGGCTCGAAGACGCACTTTAAAGGAGATAAGGGCTTAAAAGCGCCCTAAAAAATGATGATCAAAGGCTCGAAGGCGCATTTGAAGGAGGTAGAGAAATACAGAATTCTTATGGACAGCCTACCCAGGTTGAAAAATTCTCAAAAATGATAAATTTTTCAAAAACAATTTCAATCTTTGGTCATTTCAAGTTGGTCTTCCACTCGATGGATTCCGCTAGAATTTTCTCTAATGAAATTATCAAAACTCATTGTCTAATGTCTCAAATTTTAGATGATATGCATGCATCTTTACCTGTTTTGAAATATAGGCCCCCATTTCTTCTTAATCTTCTTGCTGTTTGATTGATGAGGACTTGCTACCTCTGATTTGGGTCCTCTTTGTCGCTTAGCTTCTAGCCCACTCGAGTTGGCCCATGTAAGTCTATTTTCAGATTTGTTTACATAACTCAGCCTTTGTGGTGCCCATCGTGACCCACTTGCTTGCTAAAGATTTTTTGTCTCGTCAAATAATTTGAGAGGATCACTCATTACTCCTCGTTTCAATGTTAAAAACATTCGGTGTCACTTGCTGAAAGGATCAAGTTGTCTTTTATAAACCAAAATGCCCCCTTGTCTTGTTAAAGGAAATTATCATCTCTTTTTCTAGAACCTTTTCTTTTAGACACAATGTTGCCCCCTTGTATTGGTCCTTGCCCCCAAGTGTGCTTTGTCAGTGACTTGGACAAATAATGGTTTTAAGAAGTCATTCTCTCATTTCTCTCCTTTTCAGTTTGGTGAAGGAGTATGGGTCTAAAATGAATCTTGAAATCTTGATCTTGCATTTTGAAAACAAAAATTATTTCGATGTGAGTCTAAAACAATTTGCTTCTGAAATCTTGCATACTCCTTGGTTATTTTCATTTCTTGGAAAAGAGATTATTTGCTCTTGTGTTTGGCAATGAGGTCTTCAGTGGAAATATGTTATGAGATGACCCTTTGTTTTAAAGTGAAGGGCTCGAGAAAAAGCTCGAGGTTTTGTATGAGAAAAACTTGTCTCTTTTTGAACATTCATTTTTATCAGCATGAATAATAATGAGTAGTTTATTCTTGATGTCATGAATCTTATGAAAAAGTATTCTTTGCATTTTGAGAGCATTGTTTATTGTTCTAGGTTGCTTGCTTGCTTGATTAGAAAGGACTTCTACAGGCACGTAACGTAGGCTGTGGTTTTTGGCTATGAAAGAAAAGGATTCATAAGGCTCAAAGAGTGTTTCAGGGTTTCCAAGACTGAAGATCACGATCAACAGTTTGACTCTTGACATCATTCATATTTTCTTTTGCCGCTCTTCTTTGATTTGCCCTTTTTTTTTTCATTGCTTTGCTAGAGCATACTCACTTTATCTTGGTTATCATTTTTTTTCTTATGATTTGGGCATGCCCCCTAGCATTTGAGTTTCTTGGGCTCTTTTGCCTTTTGGCTTTCTCACGGCTTTATCATCTTTCTTGATCATTTAAATTTCACTTGCCCCCCAGTGTAGGGTGTGATCCTAATCGGGATTTTTATGAAAGAAAAATTATTCAGGCACAAAAAAGGATCGCAAGGGATGTACTTATTTTAGAATGTGAAAGAAATAACAAAGATGGCCTTTCCTCATTTCAAGCGCAAGCAGCTATGATCAATAAACTTTGACCTTATCTAGTACAAAGATGCATTTCAAGAGTCATGAGCAACGAGTTCATTACATACCATTATTCATACATTTAAAAACACATGATTCAAGAGTCATGGGGTAAGGGTGTTTATTCATTTTTTTTATATATAATTTAGTCACTTCAATGATGGAGTTGCTTGATTCACTTGTCATTTTACAAGTAAAATATTAAAAATATGGTTTTTGAATAAAAATCAAATTATTTTCGGAATCAAAATGCAAGATCAATTTTTTTCAAAACTCCAATAAGAAAACTGATTTTGATAAAAGAGACGAATTGCATCTATGAGATCGCTCAAGGCTTCAAAGATGTGTTTGTGAGTCTTTATAAAAAAACTCTCTCAGAAAAATGAATAATGGTAGGTCGTAAACATGATTGAATAACAAACTCATTATTTTCATTGAAACTTTAGAAAAGAAGTTCAACAACAAAGAACTTATGACAACATTTTGGGCTATGAATACTGGCATGATAACACATAAAGGGGCTAAACATTTAGTGATCATTGATTGGAATTTCTAGAATCTTTCAATCATTTATTCTCTTTGACAATGACATCTTTTCAACAATCAATTGAAGTCACTTGTAGATCATTCTAGACCTACTATCACCATAGCTTTTCTTCAAAATAGTTGATTTCTGGTAGTCGATGTGAAGAAATTAGCTATAAGGATGATAAATGACTTGGCAACCACCTTCAGTGTCCTTTCCTTTTCCCGTGAAACCATTCTTTTCAATCGGGTTAGCAATTTTACCTAACCCAATGGCTTGTTCAATCCTCTTAGCTATAACAACCAGGTTAGTAAAATGTTGTGCAAAGCTTCTAACCAAGTATTCAAAGTACGGAGCTTTAAAGGTGTTGGAAAATAAACTGATCATCTCCTTTTCCAACATAGGAGGGTTAACTTGTGCAACTACCTCACTCCATCTTCGGGCGTATTCTTTTATAGACTCCTTGTTTTTCTTCTCCATAGATTGCAAGCTTAACCGATCAGGGCCCATGTCTATATTGAACTTATATTGCCTCATGAAGGCATCAACTAAGTCCTTCCATTTTTTAACCTTGGTATTATCCAATCGCATATACCAAGTGAGGGTAGCGCCACTTAAGCTGTCTTGAAAGAAATGAATGAACAATTTCTCATCATCAACCACCTCAGCCATTTTGTTGCAGTATGCCTTGAGATGAGCTATAGGGCATTGGGTTCCCGTATATTTAATAAATTCCAGCACCCTGAACTTCTTAAGAATGACTACGTTAGGCACCAAATACATATTGACAGCTTTCACCAGGTCTCACAAATGGTTTCCCTCAATTGCCTTTATCCTCTTTTCTAGGGCGGTCCATTTTTCCAAACCCTCTTCTTTTAGCATCTTGCCCTTTTGAGATTCTTTCTCGATAGAATCAATGGTAGACAAAATTCTTGAGGGGTATGCTGGCTGGAAATGCATAGCTTGTTAAAATTCAGATGACACCCTATTTGCCCCCAAATTCTGTGGATCAAAATGAGTTACATGCATATCTTCAGGCTGAGCTATAAGTGTTGCTTTTCTGAATTTATCTCTCAAGGCCTGCTCGAGTAGACTAGTAAGCCTTGCGACCTCTTCTTTAAGATTATCCATCTCTTTTTGATGTTGGGCTTCCAACTGGGCTTTTTCTTCGTTTTCCATTTGTCTTTTTTCTTGAACGAGTGTTATAGATAGGTTTCAATAGGGAACCTATATTTCAACCTGCTAAATGTAAATCATGCAATTTATGCAAAAATGCTGAAATAATTAATTAAAAAAATGCATATGAAATGCGGACTCGCCCTTTATGGGATGACAACCTAATAGGAAGATCCTAGTTGTTGAGTGCATCAAAGGGTTAGTCATTATCTAGTTTCAAAGGGTCTCTCGCATGCTCAGTGATCGTCCATGAAAGGTCGATATGAGGCTTACAAGTAGTGTGAAAATAAAGGCCCTGAATAATATCAGTTTGGCATATCAACCACTTCCAAGTAAACAATCAAGCGAGAGTTGGATGGTTTCACGAGTCTTACCCAGGCTAAAGCCATTGGGGTACCGTTACTCCCCCACTTATCCTAGGTTGCAAAGTGTGTGCTATCAACGTGATGCATGGCAACATAAATAAGGATGCATGCTAAAGCAGTAAATGCAGGAAAAATAAACAAATAAACACAACAAACAAAATAGCAATAATAAGACAAAAGGCAAAGCTTAATCCTAAAAATCCCCAGTGGAGTCGCCATCCTGTCGCACCTGACATCGCGGCGGCCCTAAAAATAATCTCGATTTATGGAAAAAAGAACAGATATCTGGCATCTTGTTCTTTTAGGGGAAAAGGTCTTGTTTAAGGAGTCGCCACCTAGTATTATGGTCACTAGGAACCCTAACTGGTCAACAGAAATTCTATGGCTCGGGATTGGTTACGTAAAAAGAAAGATATTATCACCCCGTAAACGTTCTGCCTGTGACAGACTGCATTGCTGATTTTGTCTTAAATTGCTAAATGTTTATTAGTTTATGATATGATAATTTGCTTATAATATTCCTCACTCTGGCACCACTGAATATTCACATAAAAAAGTTATTTTTTTTACACATGTATATATTTTTTATTTTCTATCTAAATAAAATAAAATACAATGAAAAAAAATAATATAAATTTAAACAGGTATTTTTATTCCTGACTTTGGCGTCAGTGAATAAACCAATAAATTTACATTATTTTTATTCATGCATACACATTTTTTTTATTTTTTCTACTTTTTTTAATTTTTTATTTTTTTGGGGCTAGGCTGGGCCCGACCCGGCCCAGCATATATTTTTTGGGCTAGGCCTAGCTTAGCCCACATGGACTGGACTAGGCCCAACCAGCCGGCCAGGTCACTGGCCCAAGCCAGCGACCCGGCTGGGCAACAGTGGACACGCGTGTATAATCAGGCAGAGAGGTTAACTTAGAATGCACCGAGCTATAATCTCAAAATAAACAGTAAATCATGAATTAAAATGAAATGCAAAGAATGCAAAGTTTACTTACCTGGTAACTTTGGAAACGAAAACGTAAGGAAGACTGGCCTGCTGAACGCTTTTCTCCTTCTTTCTTCTTCGTTCTTATTATTCTATGAATGGTTTGTTCCGTGCTTCTGGTATTTTATTGATCTTCTGTGCTCCCTCCGGTATGTTTCTGTTCGTTTGTTATTTGCGGCTGCAGAAGTTATGAAGGAACTCTCTCTTCCATTCCCTCTGCTTCAACCTGCCCTTGTCTTCCCTTGAGTTTTTTATTGTTCGTCTTCCTCCAGTATTTCCCCTCGTTCTCGGTCGCTCTCCTAATCTCTTTTTTTTTCCGCCTGTTCTGGGTCTCTTCTTCTCTCAGTTTCCCTAGTTTTTTTCAATCTCTCCTTTTCTCTCATTCTTCGCCTTTTTTCTTCCTCTCGTCCTCTGTCTCCTAGGTTTTTTTTTGCCAGTTCCCCCTCAGTTTTTTCTTGCCAGTTCCCCCTCAGTTTTTTCCTCTTTTCCTCTGTTTTTCTTTCCTGTAGTCGCCCCAGTTCTGCTCTTTTTTCCTCCTGTGATCCCCCCTGCGCTCTCTCATCTTCTCTGGCTTTATAACCAGAGAATATCAACCATTTAAAACGGTTTCAAAGCCATTACTGCCAGAAACGGCTCTTGAGGAAGAAGGCAATGAACAGCTTCTCAAAACGGTGCCGTTTGTACGATGGAATGACCATTTTCAATTTGGTCACTGAAGTTCTGAAATCGTGCAATCAAGCCCCTTTGTAAATTGTAATTAGACCCCTGTATTTTGGCGCTTTTTACAAGATAATCCTTAGACTTTAATCTGTTGCAATTTTGCCCCTAATTAACCCCAAACTTTGCTAATGTTTCAATTAAGTCCCTGATTTCATTAATTTAATTAAATCCAAGTCCAATTAAATCTCAAAACTTATTAATTCTCCAATTAAACCCTTAATTGGATTAATTAAATTAATTCTAAACTTAATTAAGTCTCAAAACTTATCAATTCTCCAATTAAACCCTTGATTGGATTAATTAAATTAATTCCAAGCTCAATTAAGTATCAAAACTTATCAATTCTCCAATTAAACCCTTGATTTGATTAGTTGAATTAATTCCAAAGTTTAATTAATCCCCAAAACTTCCAATCATGTTGGCCTTAACCCAATTTTAATTTATTCTTCATTTTTTTTTTTTGCTTTTCATCATCATTCACTTTTTTTATTATCATTTTCAGTAAAAATAATAGTAATAATAATAATATAAAAATGGTCAAAAATTGGGTTATGACACTAATCATCAACCATAACCCGATCATCCATCTCGGATGCCATTAGCCGAAGCTAATCAACAATCATAACCCGGTCATTCATCTCAGATGCCATTATCGAAGCTAATCATCAAGCACAACCTAGCTATCCATCTCGGATGCCATTAGGCGAAGCTAATTGATGCAACCATATTATTTGATAGTTTCACCCACATTTAACTAGCGTTTTGACTATTTTTTATATATATAATGCCTTGATATTCTTTGTTTTATGTTTTGAAGGTACTATTGGATGAAAGATGCAAATTGGAGTAATTGGAAGATTTGACCTTCAGTCGATGTTTTGTGCAAAGCGTGAGCTCTAGAGGTCAAAATGAAGTGATTCCAGTAGCATAAACAGCTAACAACTATACCTTTCTGTACATCTAAGACAAGAAAATAAAATAAGAAAGAGCATGGAAACCGCAGCCTTCAAAGTCAAATCTTGCAATCTGCTAGTGTTGACCTTCAAACATTCTGACTTGAATATCTTGAGCTATAGAAGTCTATTGCATGCAAACTTAATTTTTTTAGATTCCTAACTAAAATACCTATCAATGCTCCAAATGTCAGCCAAAAAAGATGTCATATGAGGGAGATATGACTTTTCAAATATGATAACTGAATTCTGCCAATAAACAGGTTTCATGAAGAAACGAGTCCAAATTACGTTCCGAAGCATCTAAAATGACATCCAAATTTTTATTTCAACAATTTACCTCCTCTATATCAAAGCTTGAAGATTTCATGCAAGGCTATTTCTCTTTTTTCAGGAAAATAGCTATTGACGTACTTAAATGTAAACTGTCTACTTAAAGGAGGACTATTTTGTAAAATAGAGACCAGGGTTTCCTAGAATATAAAAAGAATGAGAGAAGAGAAGGGAGAACAGTCAGGCAAGAGAGAAAAAACACCCCTTCTCCTCCACAAACTTGAAATCATGTTTTCTTTCTTTCTTTGTGATTAGTTGTTCAATCAACATGTAAGGCTAAACTCTTTTTCTTGGTTGTGAGAAGATGGAAACCTTCGAATTTTAAGAACTGTGAGATTTATTTTACCTTTTCTTTTCAGTTTATATGATGAATATGTTTGTTCTCCTATATTTATTTTTCCTATAATTGTTTATTTTAATTGCTAGAGCGGACTCTAAGTTATTATTGTACACAATATATTGTTAAGTTTGATATCAAAATCGGAGTTGTGGTATATGAACTTGTGAAACAACTGAGTTTAATAATTGTGGCGGATCTACATTATTAATCTTAGGGAGAACATTCAATCAAATCAAACACAGACTGTGGATAGTTATGTTTTCTTGATTAATCAACTTATCTAGTTCTTAAGGCTGCCATTGAATTAAATTACTAGTTCGGACATTGTAGTTGTTTGATGGTTAGGGTTAGTTATATGATGGATCCGTTAACTAACCAACGTTAAGAAGAGATAAATATTCAAAATATAAATTGATACTTTGTTTCCATGATCAGTTCTGATTTCTGTAGGTGGATGTTTACTTGCGACCAAGGTTTGTTTTCTTGATAAATTTCGGTTTTATTTAATTTTCACTTGATAGTTTTCTGTTTTCTTTTGCTTTAGCCTAGATAACTTCCAAACCCTCCAAATTGCATATCATATAGCATAAAAATCTGACTTGAACCTTCCTCGTGAGATCAACATATTGCTTGCTCTATACTATCTTGTGTGTTATGTTGTGTTTTAAGATAGAGTAATTAATTTGTGCGACCGCGACATCGAGCTAATCATCAAGCATAACTCGATCATCCATCTCAGATACCATTAGCCAAAACTAATCAACAATCATAACCCAATTGCATTCTGAAACATCAATGGCCATAAATCAACACATTTGCATTCTGAAAAATTGTTCACAGCTAACTAAAAAATTGTTGATGAAAATTGAGTCACTGCCAACTCAGAGATCGTCAACACAACACAATTTCACAGCTGATGTTGAAATTGTCAATGTACATGGTTCACAGCTAACTCAGAAATTGTTGATAAAATTGAGTTACTGTCGACTCAGAGATCGTCAACGTAACACAATTTCACAACTGACGGTAAAATCATCTGCGTGCATGGTTCACACCTAACTCAGAAATCATTGACGAAAACGGAGTCGCTATCGACTCAGAAATCATCCACGCAACACAATTTCACAGCTGACACTGAAATCGTCAACATATATGGTTCATAGTTAACTTAGAAATCGCTAACAAAAATTGAGTTGCTACCAACTCATAGATCATCAACGCAACATAATTTCACATCTGACGCTGAGATTTTTAGCACACACAATCATACATTCATTCATATGGTTCATAAACATGCAATTTCACCAATCATGCAAATAGAATTTGGGTATTAACCTAACATGGTCTCTGTTTTTTTCAGCTCTAGCATGCTCTTCAAGGTTTAAAGATAACATAATTCTGCATATAACATCATTCTAACATATTATCATATAATTTTATCAAACACAAGCAAAATTCTTATCATTAGCACCAAATACACCTTTTAACAAAGTCATCATCTTTGTATTTACCCTTTTAACTCATATTATGTCCAGCCCTCACTATGGCCGGCCATCATCCTAAGTTTATAGATTCAAAATTGTTCATTTTTTTTTGTTAACTGTTCTGAAATTTGGTCCCCTATTCAGCCCCATTTTCGTTGGTTTTTCTTAGCGTTTTCTTCTTCCTTTTCAGTTCCAAGGCCCCAAGAACAAGTGGAGAAGTGGTATAGTTCATACCTCAAGAATTTAACAAGTTCTTTGTAAGTTTCGGTGGTCTATTCTTCCTCTTTTTTTCGGTCTTCTTCCTTCCCTCTCTTGTTGTCCAGCTGGCCCTCTGGGCTCCTCTTTCTCCCATGGTTTTGGTTTTCTCTTCGTCTCCTAACTCACTTCTCACTCTACACTCAAAGAAAGTGGCATGCAGGCTGGTTGGGTTTGATTTCTGCTTAGAAGAGGGGTATGTATGCTGCAGCAATGACTGTTGTCGGTTCTAGAAGAAGGTCTAGGCTCCTGCTTCCATCATGTTTTTTGTCACTTTTATTTCCCTTTAACTCTCTTCTCACACAACACCTTAAGAGATTTACATGTAGCTGGTTGGTTTCAGTTTTCTTTTTGGGAGAGAGAGTTGTTTCCAACAAAGTTACAGTTGGATCTTAAGGAGAGGAAATGTCACCTTTTCTCTCTCCTTGCATTTATACCCCCTCTTAATAAGGTAGGGTGTTTGGGTACTGGACAAGGTTGTCCTTATCCCCCTTTTGGGTTATCTTGGGCTGGTTTCTATTCCAATTCTCCTCTAGAATAGGCTAGTCCAACATTAATTTTTGTTGAGTTTTATAGTGTCTCTACCAGTTCAGAAATCGGCAGCCAAAAACTGTTACTGCCGATTCAAAATCGATAGCCAAATTATGTCACTATCGATTCAGAAATCGGTAGCCAAAAATTGTGTCGCTGCCGATTGAGAAATCGGTAGCGATGGTAGAGTCATTTCTGGCTTTACTTTTTTTGGGTGTTTACAGGTAGGGCTGGCCAAGTGAAGAAATTAGGCAAATTGTGAAATTTGATGATGAAATGCATGGGTTAAGACCTTGTTAAACTCTTAGAATCATGTTTAAACCCAGAACAGAATCCATGTGTATGTTAATGACTTAATTTTTACATGTGTGATTGAAGATAGTATGTGAAAATGTGTTGAAATGAAGGCATATGTGCAAAATTGTATTGTTGTTAAACCTTAAAGGCATGCTGAAACTGTAGTGGAAATCACACCATGTAAATGCATTGCTTTTATGTGGGTAACAGATGAACTTGTTTAATTAGGAATCAAATGGTTAAATGTATGAGCATGACATGTTGTTGGGAATATGTTTGTGTTAAACTTGATAAAATGCATGCAAAAGATTGATTGAAAAAATGCAACTATATTACGGCCAAGAAGAGGAAGCATGAAGAAACCTCACTTGATGAACATCTTTAAAATGGCATGAAATAGCATAGAAGAGGAACTTGTTGTGTGTTGTTGAATTGTTACTAATTATATTGATAAATTTGGATAATACCATTGAGAATTTAAAGTAATGATTAGGGGATTCTTTAGAAGAATATGCATGTGGAGATTTGATTTACATTGTTGATGATCTTGTGATAAAATTTGAATGAGATTGAATTTGGTATATGTTCGAACTTGGTTAGGGGTGAGTTATGAAAGGGGAAAGTTTAACGTAGACCTTATGCTTAGTTGAGGCAAAGAGTAAAACCAAAAGCGACTCCATCGTCACTGACAATTTCTGAATTGACAGTGACATGGATTGCGTTGATGATTTCTGAGTCGGCAATAGCCTATATGCGTTGATGATTTTAGCGTTAACTGTAGAACTGGGTTGTGTTGATGATTTCTAGGTCAGAAACGACTTAGTTTTCGTCAACGATTTCTAAGTCTGTAGTAGCCTATATGCGCTGATGATTCTAGTGTCAGCCGTATAACTAGGTTGCATTGACGATTTCTTGGTTGGTAACAACTCAGTTTTCATCAATGATTTTTGAGTCAGTAATAGCTTATGTGCGCTGACGATTTCAGCGTCAGCCGTAGAACTGGGTTGCGTTGATGATTTCTAGGTCAATAGCGACTCAATTTTTGTCAACAATTTATGAGTCAGCAGTAACCTATTTGCACTAACGATTTCAGCGCCAACTATAGAACTGAGTTGAGTTGATGATTTCTGAATCAGTAGTAGCTTATGAGTGCTAACGACCTCAACGTCAGCCATAAAACAGGATCGCATTAATGATTTCTGGGTCGGCAGCGATGTAGTTTTTGTCAATGATTTCTAAGTTAATAGTAGACTAAGTACGCTGATAATTTCTTGCGTCAACCACAGAACTGGATTGCATTGATGATTTCTAAGTCGACAATGACCTAGTTTTCACTAACGAATCTTGGGCCATAAGCGAATCAATTTTCACTAATGAATTCTATGTCACCTGCAATTAGTTTTCACTAATGAATTCGGTATCACCAGCGAATCAGTTTTCGCTGACGAATTATATGTCACTAGCGAATCAGCTTTTGCTAACGAATTCAATGTCTCCCATGAATCATTTTCTCTAACAAATTATATAACACCAACAAATCAGTTTTCGCTGATGAATTTTATGGCACCAACGAATCAACTTTCATTGATGAATTTAGTGTCTTCAGTGAATCAGTTCACATTGATGAATTCTGTGTCACCAGCAAATCAGTTCTCATTGACGAATTTTGTGTTACCAACTAGTTTTCGCTCATGAATTCCGCATCACCTGTGAACCAGCTTTCACTAACAATTTTGTGCAACAGACTTCCATACTAGAGTGGACTTAAATGCTTATAATTATTTCATTGTATGATTGTGTAATATGGAACACTTTAATATGAACATATGTATTCTTGAAATATGTATGGTGATGAGTTATGTGATTACGGAATGCAAATGTGCTTATTTGTGACCATTGATGTGTTAGGTGGTGCAACCAGGATCGGACCTTCGACTAGACAAGGGCAGGTACAGGAGGAACGGGTAGGTGACTTCCACCCCCTTCTAGCATAATGATAATTTCTCGAAATGAATTCACTATGAAAAATTAGTTATCGTACTATAGTGAATACCAAACCATTATGTAATGTTTGAACGAGCATTATGAATGATCTATTATTGTGTTATAGTGAATACTATAATGAACCATTATGTAATGTTGTTACGAAGGATATAATATTATGTTATAATGAATACTAAACTATTATGAAATGTTTGAATGGGTATTACGAAGGGTCTGTTATTGTATATTACGGAATGCTAACCATTATAGAATATTTGAACGAGCATTACAAAGGATCTATTATTATGTTATAGTAAATACTAAATTGTTATGGAATACTCTATTATTGTATGAGCATTATGAAGGATATAATATTATGTTATAGTCAATATTGAACTTATAACATCCAACATCGAGAGAAGAGTGTCCAGAGCTAGAGCATATTAAGGCAGTTGGTACCTAACCTTGTAGGACGTGTTTTGGGGCATGTGGGCTACCAGAAACAAAATCATGAGGCATGGAAGCTGGGTTGGGTTAAGTCATAACGGATAATGTTCTGCAAAGGGGAGTGAGTCGGGCCTTACATATGGTATCAAATCCGAGGACGACTCATTCTTAAGGTGGGGGGATTGTAACATCTAACATCGAGAGTAGAGTGTCCAGAGCCAGGGCATATTAAGGCAATTGATACCTAATCTTGTGGGACACGTTTTGGGGCTTATGAGCTGCCAGGAACAAAACCGTAAGGTGTGGAAGTCGGGTTGGGCCGAGCTATAACGGACAATATTTTACAAGGGGAAGTGGGTCAGGCCTTACCAAACTGTTATGGAATGTTTGAATGAGTATTACGAAGGATATAATATTATGTTATAGTGAATACTAAATTGTTATGAAATATTTGAATGAGTATCGCGAACAGTCTATTATTGCATATTAATGAATGTTAACCATTATGGAATGTTTGAACGAGTATTATGAAGGATCTATTATTGTGTTATAGTGAATATTAAACTGTCATGGAATGTTTGTATGAGTATTACGAAGGATATAATATTATGTTATACCGAATATTAAACTGTTATCGAATGTTTGAACGAGTATTATGAAGGGTCTATTATGGTGTTATAATGAATGTTAAACTATTATGAAATGTTTGTATGAGTGTTATGAAGGACTTATTATTGAGTTATAGGGAATGCTAAACTGTTATGGATTGTTCGAATGAGTATTATGATTAGCTTCAGTTAATGACATCCGAGATGGGTGATTGGATTGGAAGTTGTGATTAGCTACGGCTAATGGCATCTGAGATGGATGATCAGGTGTGTATATTGTGATTAGCTACGGCTAATTGCATCCGAGATGGATGACTGAGTGTGTATATTGTGATTAACTATAACTAATGACATCTGAAATGGATGATCAGGTGTGTATATTATGATTAACTACGGCTAATGACATCCGAATAGATGACCAGGTGTGTATATTGTGATTAGCTACGGCTAATGGCATTCAAAATGGATGACCAAGTGTATATATTGTGATTAGTTACGGATAATGACATCCGAGATGGATGGCTGGGTGGTCATATTAGGATTAGCCATGGTTAATAGCATTCGAATGGATGACTGGGTTGAAATAAGGTGGATAACATATTAGTGGTCTTGCAAAGGGTGACCAAAATAAAATGGATTAAAATAACTACGATAAATGAATTAACTTTGGTCCCTACCACACCTATGGGAAGGTTGGGACGTGAGAGTAAGGATATTATAGTTGAAGAAATATTAAGGTTGTATTATGTATGTAAGGGGTAACGAAAAGATTATACTCACTTAGATTATAAACAGAAGTAACGTCGATATGCTTTTAGTTATCTGTTGTCATGTTTTAGATTACTTATACCTCTTGTATCCATTTTGCTTTTGTAACAGGGACATCATACAATTAAGGTGCATAGGAAAGTCCTTTCCATGAGTCCATATATTTTGAAAGGAACATGTTTTAGGTGTTATGTATTTGGAAGAAGCGAATGTACTAGTTGCCATTTAGCACTTCTAAAATGACTTATATCGATAATTGTAATGGAACGCGGATGTGAATGTATGAATGTGTAAACAAAATGTTATGAATGTATGTATATGATATTCTGTTTTATAAGGTTATTGTATTGTGAAATTACATGAGTATTACATTATACTAGGAGATGAATTCTGTTATGATGAACCCCTATGAAACTTCGGATTGTTACAAAAGTAATTAATTCTACTTGGATAGCTAAAAAATTGCTTATAATTATTATTGCGTACCTAAACATATCCAATGAAGCACTTAATACAATATTGGATGACGATTTTAGGATTAAGCACACTAGTACAACTATGAAGAGCTAAAATTAAGGGTAAATAGTTTATGGAAGGAAGTCATAAGGAGTATTATAAGAGACTGCATAGATATATCCATATTTTGTAATAATATAACTAAGGGTATGATATGTTTATAGGATTTGACCCTAAATACAACTTTGAAATGTATTCACCAAGGAAATTTCAAAGGGACAAAACAAAAAAAAACATGGTGTGCCAGGATTTTATACAGCGTTGTTGGGTTTGTTTTCAATTTCAATTCTTGTTAAAAGAAAGGGTGGGAAAACATTGTGGACTACTATAGTGTTTTACTCATTCATACCTTTTAGTTTTTTTAAAAAAAATTACTAGTAGTAGTTATTGTGCTCGTATTATGTTGCAGGCAAGATTACAAGTTAATTTGTAATGTAAGAGAAGACAATATCAATGTTATGGACATGTTTTTATAGTATCATGAATTTTGTTAATTAAGGAATGGAAAGATGATGTGCATGCTTAATATAATAAATAAATAATATATGAACTAATAATTTATAAAATAGTGATGAAAGTTAATGATGTGATTCAAGTACCAAAGGATTTATTGGAGGTTCTGGTTAGTCCAATTACAATGCTTAGAGCTAAGAGGTTCAAAGAGGCTTTCAATGAACTTCTTCAAGATACGTGGGCTAAGATAGACTTCAGGAGAATATTAAATAATGAGGAGCAAGTTGTGATTAATCTTATTCATGTTCAAAAAAGGCTTGTTGGTAGAACCAAGACCATTACACAAGGATTGTGAGAAGAAAACTAGATTCGATCAGTTTGACCTTTCGCTACCTTTTTTTTATCGTATTTGGATCTACAGGTCGAAATTTGAGGTTATTCCAGTTGGGTTGAAAACTAGACTTCCATACATTTCCAATGGTATATGGCACACCTTATAATTCTTTAAGACGAGAGAGAATCATTCGTTTGAAGTTGAGCTTTGTTGTTGTTAGACAGAATGCGGAAATAACCGAACTTGTCTTATTAAATTAGTTGGGCTATTAAACTTTCTATATTTTGTGAGGAAACACTTGTTTGGGTTTCAGACTTGTTTATTTTATTTATTTTAATTAGTTTTAGCTAGTTTTAGCTTGGGTTGATTATTATTTAAATTGGATTTATATGTGACCCATTAGGGAAACCAGGGTTTTTGGATTGGGGTATAAATACTCTTGAGAATAATTTTCAGCACACTTTTCTCTGGTTAATAATATTCTGATTTTTGCTGACCTTTGATTGTCAATCTTAATTCTTGATTGAACTTTCAACTCTTCAAAAAATTGACCAATCTTTGTTGTGAATTTATACTCCTTTTGCTTGTATGCAGGTGTAGGTGTTGTGATTGAGTTGGTTTATAGTCTTGTTGCCTTGGAGCAGCTCTTCCATTGTGATAAGCTCATCCTATTTTCAGCAAACTTGAATTAGATAGATTTTGGATTTGCGAATTTTATTTAATTTCGATAGGTTTCACATCAGTTAATTAAAGACTAAATTAAAAAATAATAAAATATAAAAAATAAATGAACTTGTAAATATTTTATAAGTATAGGTTATAGAGAGTCTGATGGTCAACAGTAACATTGGTTCAATCAAATTTGGAATAGAGAAAAAAGCAAAGGCAATTTTTATTTTCAAAGCTAATTTTAATTTAATTCTATGAAAATTTAAATAAATATTCAAAAGGATTTGGAGGATTTAAATCATGGGAAAAAAATTTCCTTTAGTCAAAATTCTCATTTTTATGCATTTTTCCTATTTTGATAAAACATATATATATTTTTATTAACAACATGAATTTTTAAATAAAAACTTAAGATGATTTAAATAAATATTTGCATGAATTCTAATAATTTAAATTCATGAAAAAAAAATTTTAGTTAAAAATCCCTTTTTCTTATTCATTTTTTTAATGAAAATATTTATCTTTATTGTGGCTTGAATGAAATTTACTGTAATGTTTCTTATTTTTTATTATTCTTTATTATTTTAGGGAATTTCTCTATATCTCTTAATATTTAGGGAATTAAATGTGAGAAAAATAAAATTTAACTTTAAACACCTAAAACTAAACATAAATGACAAAAAAATATAAAAATATAAAAAATATTAAGGGATCAAATTGAATATTTGCAAAAATTTCAAAGAATAAATCACACTGTTTGCTACATTCAAGGATTCAAACATTAACATCTAAAACTATAGGGACCAAAAATGTAAAAGTAAAGAACTTTAGAGACTAAATTAAAGTTTTTCAAAAGATTTAAGAACCAAATTAAATTTTAATACAACATCAAGGGAGTGAAACATTAGAAAAACAAATTTTTATATTTGAAAGGTTAACTAAAATTACAAGGAACAGGTAATGCAAAGAACAAAAACTATATAGACCAAAGCGTATTTTGCAACAATGAACACGAAAAAAACTCAATTTTTTTTTTTTGTTAATCTATTAGTAATAATAATTTGTTAATGGTTACGTTTTGTTAATTATTTTATAAACAATAAATATCACCAGTTGTATTGAAGGCTTGTTGGGCCAAACGGTGTCGGATGGAATGAGGAGAAAAAAAAGCAAGAGTGATCAATGAAAAATAGCCGCCTTCGAGTCTGGGCGGGAAATCGCAGAGCCCCAAATCAGTAGTAACTGAACTAAACCT
>Ga0325402_1000189_pt1 | contig 35172 bp, 31 predicted proteins | sample PopdelMetagenome_22_FD_207212 | JGI IMG/M metagenome (GOLD analysis project Ga0325402, IMG submission 207212) | Populus deltoides microbial communities from Bellville, Georgia, United States - Xylem-PdKOR-R3 | ecosystem: Host-associated > Plants > Phyllosphere > Stem > Wood/Secondary xylem... | reverse complement strand
AGAAAGCAAAATTAAGAAGAAAAAATAAAAAATTTGCCCTTTAATTTGGAAGCAATTCAACAGTACTTAGTCACTTAGTTACCATCCGCATCTGCCACAACCTTGAGTGCCTTAGTCCTGCATTTCTAGCAATTCATCTGTACCTTGAGCACTATTTTTTGCTGCAAAAGTACGTACCCAACAAGAAAATTGAATACATCATAAATTAATTCTATATACATATACATACATACATATATATATATATATATATATCAATTCTACTGCCAAATTTACCTTCGTCATCTTCTGATCACACTCCTTGTTATGGATAGAACAAATTAAGAAATTCCAAATTGCGAAGAAATAATTCAAAGCTTGGTCTCTATGAGTTATGATAAACCTATATATACGTATAGAGGGAGGGAGAGAGAGAGGAAGAGGGAGGTGATTATTTTGCTGTCCATTTTCAAACTTCATATACAAGTTTATATATACATATATAAGACGTAGAACAATATTTAGAAAGGGCACGTAAAAATGTCACAGAAAGGGGAGGTCTACCTTAAACATCAAATACAAATCGATCATGCATGTCCATGTGACTGCTTGACGCCTTCTTCTCAATGTATGGACGCTCATTTATCATTTTGATTTGGTCTTCCTACGATACTGTTTGCTCCAATGTTATCATCAATCACCTATCCAAATCGTTCCAATCTCTCTCTACTATTCATCGAATTGTTGATTTACTGCTAAATGTCTCCATCCGAATGTCAAAACAATTAAGACTTGGAATTAGTTTTTCCTAGAAAGCTTCAAGTTCAAATTTGTACATTGAAAGGATGAAATTCAACATGCATGTCCCTTCATGGTAGAAGACTTGATCATTGACTTCCTTGCTTCCTGGGAACCTGTAAGAAACGTGTAGGCTGCACATATAGCTGATGAAGTAAATACTGTATGTGCATCGAGTTCAAAGGTAGCTTCCCACGTGCATGAGACTTCGAAGGAAATCAAAAGGTCTTTCTTGGCCATTTCCCTGGGTGGAAAATATTCACTGTCTCAATTCATCTAAAGCAACCAAAACAAAGAAAGAAAGATTTGAAAATTTCTGTTCTGACATACGACTACAGAGGAGCCCTCGAAAACCACCGTACGTGGCTGCATATATATATATATATATATATATATATATATATATATAGAATTCTAGAGGAAAACTTGGGGGCAGGATTTTGAGACCATGCTTATAAATTGATGAATGAATTATGTAAATTAATGTATGTGTGGGCTACATCTATATACTGTGTGAGACAATACTGTTGATTGATTCCATATTTTGAAGTTTAGTCTTGGACGATGCTTCAAGTTTGGTCATAGAATTCTAGAGGAAAACTTGGGGGCAGGATTTTGAGACCATGCTTATAAATTGATGAATGAATTATGTAAATTAATGTATGTGTGGGCTACATCTATATACTGTGTGAGACAATACTGTTGATTGATTCCATATTTTGAAGTTTGGTCTTGGACGATGCTTCAAGTTTGGTCACTGTCTTGTGTCTTGCCAAGTCAAATTTGGCAACGCAATCTGGACTCGACTTTTAGTAGTTTAAAATTGAAGTGCAACAACGACAGAAGTACTGTACTGTACTAGACTCAGACAAGAAGTTGCTACAGTTTTAGAAGCTTACCAGTTTGTTAAAAGAAAATAAAGGAATATATTGCTCCTCAAAAGCCATGAAATTGAAGCTTTGATGGCTTAAATATTATAAGAAGGTTGAAGAGTACTGGCATTACTGAAACAGACAATTGTATTAAAGAAAGCTCCTAATCATCAGTAAGAACACAGGTGTGGATATCAATCTCTTTCAATGGTTGTCGAGATTTGAATGGTCTGCTCTAGTAGATTGGCCCACAAGAAGTGCCCTTCATTATATGGCTTCTTCCAAGCCACAAATCTCTGAAAGTGCCACCAGAACATTGTATAACAAGCCAAAATTGCTTTTAAGAGATGTTATGTGTAAATATGTGATCAGAATAATTCACCTCTCTATCAATTCTCTAATTAATTTAGGGCTTCAAACAAGTCATTGACTTGATCATACTTTATCATACAGATTCAAACTAATTAAAAGAACTTCATTGTATGCTAGCTAGAACGATACTGTTACTGCTGTACTTGCTGTTCAGATATGGCATTAAAGACAGTAGCTGATAGCTATCACTAACTTGAAAGGAAATCAGGATGTTGATATCAATCTCTGATAAAATGGCTAAAAAGCTCAGTTTTCTTTAAATAACTTAATTAGAAATTAATGGTATCTAATTTTACCTCATTCATGAATGTATAGTACATGATTCACAATACCATTCCTTGAGAGGTTAGGCTCATTCAGTAAGTAGCTAGTAGCAGTGCTAGCTGCTGCAGAGGCAATTATATTATGTTATAAGGAATTTACTTGGCGGTAGTGGTGCTGTACCTCATGAATTCAATATTGGGTAGCAGTAAGCTGTTGTTGGGCCTGCGTGACTCCCCTCATGCCAGTTAGAGAGGTTGCCAACACTCTTTGACAAGCTTCCTAGATGGCATTCAGGGAGCCAGGCAGACCATTCTTTCAGACCGAGTAGCTAGCTCTAGCTAGTAGTAAGCAGTCTCGAGCATCTTAACCTGCAAAAAATTAGTACACAATCTCATAAATGCCTTGCATCAATGCCATATATACATACCTTGTGATCTCAATTAATTACTATCATCTATAAACACTTAACTGATTAACGAAATATAGAAACTTTTTTTCTTAAGCAGCTCCATAATTTCAAAGACTAGACTTAGATATATAATGATGTTCAAGAAAAGTTGATTGATTCTTGATTGTATTAGATAATTGTAATAATATGGAAGCTTATAAACCAACATTCAATCACAGAGATATTTAGACACTTACAGTGCTTGAAGAGAAGATATGACACAAGACTGGAAGATGAGAAAATAACTGGGAGATCAACCATTAATCTACCTCTCTCTTTCTCTCCCTGTATGTGTGGTATCTGTATGAATATTGTTTCAGGCTTTGATTGCAAGCAAAGAATAGCACGTAGAGGGAGAGGGGGGGGGGGGGTGTGGGGTTTAAAGGGGTTGTGGAGGAGGAAGAAAGACAGAGACAGAAGAAGATTCTTCAGGAGAAAGAAAGGTGGTAGAGAAGGCGGCAGCAGCGGCTTTTAGGTAACATACAGCTCCATAGATACAGCCAAAGCTACCTGGGTTTTACAGGTAACTTTGTTTGGATTTTCTTTCCTTGGAAAAGGTGATTTTCCCACCCACCACTTCCTTTTCATTCTTCCCTTCCCAATTAATTCAAGTCGTGTGTGCATGGTCTCTCTCTCTCTCTCTCTCTGATTCTCTTTCCTTTTATTGCATACGTAGGATTGCATTTTATTGCATACAACTGTTTCAAGAGTATTATCAACTCATTTCATCTGTCCTAGCTACTTAATTTATTTTATTTTTTGTAAGAAATTGAAAATCACACAACGTACTATGTTATTTTAATGTTTGGATTGATGTAGAGGATAATGGATTTTGATAATTCCTAGCTAGAGGAAGCCAGCCAAAACAAGTAAACAAGACAAAGTGTTGCAGGGGTGCCTTAGTTGTGGTCATGTCCTCGCTAGAGGTTTTAATTTAATAAAAAAATAATCATTCTGTGTTGGAGATAATTGTTTATGTTAAGAGAGCAATGGAGCTTATTGTAGTCTAATGCCATATATATATCACAAGATGCATAGATTATCTATGTATCAATTTGAAATAATCAATTAGCCTGCAGCTAAGATGAAAAACGAATGCTATGTTTTTGGATCTTCTTAGAACCGGAAGGGCCCATATAGCATATGCAAGGGAGAGGAGAGGAGGAACTAGAAAGAAGCTAGAGCCTGCTTTGCCAAGGGAGAATCACTTTTAACCACTGAACTCAACTGTGAGTGGACAGTCGGCTGGATCCACGGGACCCTCTTGAGCCCTAGACCAATAGTAGCATGCTCCACCCCTTCTAGCTATACCGATACTCTTGGATGCACATGTTGATTTTTTACGAGCTAGCATTTATGCACCAAGACAGAACTGATCAGTTGCAAGAAAGAGTCTGGTCCTTGCTATGAAGAATGATTAGCCTAAACAAGTCGATGTCGAGATGTTTACATATTGGTAAGAGCATTTTTCAAAACACAGAATGAAGGTGTGTTCTAAACCACAAAAGCAACGCTTTTTCACGGATAATTAACAAGGTGGGTGATGATGGTGTTCTGTGAACTCAGTGATTGAAGAGAGAGTAAGATGTAAAACAAACATATATCCCATTAATTTGATTCGTTTTTTTCCCCAATTCATGGCAGTATCCTATCTAGATCTCGGGTCCACTGATGTGCCAAGGCAGTTGGGAGAGCCATAAAGTCGATGGACTGATCAGGTTGAAGGTGATAAGGCGGGCTAGTCTGTCACATAACCAAGATAAGGGTGGGACTGGGTATAGATGCCCTCCCAGAAAAAAGAACACCGTAAGAGGTGATATGACTCTGTTGAATTATTTTTTATACGAGAAATTATTGTCTACCAGAGTTTCCCCCAGTTGTTCACTAGCAAATGAGTGTGGGATTGCACTTTTTCGTATTTCGAGTGTCCTTCATGTCATGTGATGTTTGATGCTATCTTTGAAGACACAGCAAACTGCAGAATAGGAGGCCAATGGGCCCTTTGGTTGATCTGCTGGAAGATATCGCACCAAACCAGTCAGATTTGTCACGAGATGATACAGCTTCTGAGCCTGTTGCCTCCTTGGATTTTGTGATTTTCCATAGCCGGAAGATGCTGATTACTTGAATCCTTTCACAAGTTACACTCTTGTTTGGAAGGAAATTCAGGAGATTACAAAGCTAAAACTACATACAGTAAAAAAGTTTTCTTATTTCTCAAGAGCACATTTGTAAGCCCAAAACTTGCCCAAACTCAAGTTAAAATTATTCTAAACCTCAACTCAAAAGGTATATTAAAAAAAAAATTACAAGAGAATTGTTTATCTTTGTGGCTCTCATTACCCTCTTTTCACAAAAACCAAGAATTTTAATTTTTTATCTTAAATTTTGGGTTTAAAAAAATAAAAATAATAAATAAGTAATTTTCTTTCATGTTACTTTGATTATAGTTTATTTATGAAAAGATTAAAAAAGAGAATAAAGTTTATTTATGATTATTATGCATTTAAGGTTAAGTGATTGATTTTGAGTGTGTTGTTAGAAATAAAAATTTATAAATTGATTTGTTATGGGTTAAAAAAATTATTTCAACTTTGCTAGAAATTTTGGACGGAATGGTCTTGAGGTTGAAGATGATGAAATTTTATTTTGATCCTTGATTTATAAAAATTATAGTTTAGTCTCTAAATTTTAAAAAATTATAATTTGACCCCTAAAATGTATTTTGGAATCCTGGGCAATATTCTTATAAGGTTAAGGATGATGAATCTCAGTTTGATAATTGATTTGTGTAATTTTTAGTTTAGTCCCTCTATTTTAGAGATTTACAGTTTATTTCATATTGAAAAAACATAATTTTTTTTTCTTGTAAGCATATAATATATATATTAAAGGATTTCAAATCCCACATTGAAAAAATAATTTTTTTTCTTGTGAATATAAAGTATATATACTAAAAGATTTCAAATTTCACATTAAAAAAATAAAATATTCTTCTAGTATTTATATAGTGAATTTTGAAAAGGATCAATAACTAACTAAAATATATATATAAAGTCTCTAGTTAAGAGGAAAAACACATTTGAAAAAACAAATCTCAATCAGGTTTTGTTGAGTCGCCCGGGTCACAGGTCAAACGAGTTTTGCCGGGTTTTTACTCATCTCGATCTTTTGCCTTACCTGGACTGGTCCAGCCACCAGGTCCTGGGTCGACCCGTCAGGCCGGTCCGAGTTTAATAACTATGATTTCAGATTCTTAGTTTATGCTAGTAAGTGGACTTTATTAACTGTTCCTGCTTCTTCAATTTTGTTCGGTATGCCTTGCTTATTTCTCGAGACTTTCCTTTTAGTTTTGATCCGATGTTTTAGACATTCCACTATTATCATGTTTTAATTAAGTTTTGATTTTTAATTAAGTTTTGATTTTGACAATATAATAAACATTATAGATTATTGTTTTTGTTTTAATTACTTATGAGAAATTTTAAACTATTTTTTGTTTTTATTAATTTTAAATAATATAATATTTTGAAAGATTATAAAATGTTGTTCTTTTAATATGTCCGTTTCGAGGCTTAGCGTAAGTGGAGTGTCCTTATAACATTGTTCTTGCATTGCTGGTCATGGAACTGGAATCCGGGTCATGACATCATCAAAATGAAAGTTCCCATGGATCCACTTATTAAACACAGTAAATGATTCAAGGAAAGCATGTGAAAACATAGTGCAATTGAAAACCTTGTGGAGAAGAAAATCTTCTTATAAAGTAATTCTTCATCAAAACACAGTCTTAAATGACCCCAATGAAATGATTGTTTGATCATCTAGGCAGGAGTAGAGGCCGCCTCCTTCTCTTCAGTATAAAAAGGAATAGGTTTGGTTGGGGCAGGCAAACGGCCGATGCTATCAACTTTACCTCTTAGCTTTGGTGGAGGCCTAGCAGCCTTTGGCAACAACCTCCCCTTCTTTTCAAACCACTCAGGCTTGAGCAATGCCCGCAAACCCAACTGGTTGTAATGCACACGTCTGACAGATCCACCAGCCGCTTCAACTGCTTGCTTTGCCCTGACAGTCACTCTTGACACCTGCATAAATCAGTCATCAGCACAAGTTTGTGTTGCATGCAAAAAAAGGGAAGGAATTATCACTAAATTTCACTGATAATTGTGATATGGTATTTGAAATTCAAATGTTTAATCAATTTCAGCAAATATGTCAGAAAAATTCCATCACATACCCAAAAAGTTCATAATTGTAGCTATGAATCCTGAACCTTAACTAGCAGTCATAATGGAAAATATATAATTTCCATCTCAAAAAATTGATATAAAGCTTTTTAATGGCCATTCTGTAACACTGATATTTATGTATGATGCAGCTTCTTATGACTGTCTAATTGGTTCTCCTATTTGACATACAAGAAAAGGAAGAAGTACCATATGAGAGTCAGCACAATTTTAACAGCTTTCAAGAAATTTGTTTGCCAGTTAGCTCAAACAACAATAACAATAAAGGAAAAAACAAATTTGGGGAAAACTTTAACAGTTGGCTGGAATGTCAAACCTATAGTGCCACCCCAACCAAAACTCTTTGGATTCTTTATTTAATAGTTTGCTTGCATATATCATCATTCAACTAACAGCAACACAAATAAAAAAAATGCAACACTTAAATCCCAGAGGACATGAACACAAACTAAGAATTATAAAATAATGCCTTAGAACACTTTGGATTGCCTCAAGAATACTTGAAATCAAAGCTCCTAGCCAAGTTCGTACAAATGCGGAAACCCCGTTCAAGTAAAATTTACCTCCAGATGAATAGGCCATTGGATCTTCTCCGCACCACGCCCCATCAGTCTTACGCCATCTTTTATCTGCTTCCCAATGGCCCTAGTCTCCTGTTGGAATAATTGTAAAGATCAAAACACCAAGGCCCATCATGGAAATGGCTTAGATTTGGGATCTGAAGAAGGATGCTAACATACCTTTAGCGTTTTCATTGTGATTAATTCATGGGAATCTATCTTCCCTGCATTAATAAGTCTTGCAATCTTTCCCAACCCTACTGGCTGCCAGAGAAACCATACGAGTAAATGATCCAAGGAATGCACAGAAGAACAGAGACCATTAACAATATACTTACAGGAAGGATTGAAATCAATTGCAATGTTCATGTAATAAATAAGTAAATTAAGTTTGAAATCTTGTTTACGGATTGTTTTTTTCTTTATCTGATACAAAAAAAGGGACAAAACCATCAATCGACTCAGCCAAAAACAACTATTTTCAGCAGATTGCATTCCATCAAGGTAAAATGTCTTTCCATTTCACATCCCTCCATTCTTCTTATAAAAACAAATAGAACAAAAACCCCCAAAGCTTTGTTGAGTTAAGAAGAAAAGATAAAAAAAACACACACACACACAACACAATAACTCAAATTGCCAATTCCGATTATTTTACCTACTTTTTATCCTAGCATCCATAAAACTGGCACACTCATCTAAAACACAGTACAGAGTACCACAATTATATACTCAAAACATGACACCAACAATTCTTCTGGCGTCTAATTCAACATTCTTTCAACTTAACACATAATCAATGATTAATCTCATGTGTTATGATCCCTGGAAAACAAAAGGAATCGTACTCTCATTCCTAATAAGTCTCAGCAGCAAATCCTCAATACAAAAGATTTCAACTTTAACGGGCTGCCACTACCAATCACTAAACCACAGCTTCTTTTCATTTCAAATACACATTAGGCTTCATTGCTCTAAATAGAAACTAAAAATCAATCGATAACAGACCCCAACTTGGCATTTTGCTACAAAAAAAAAAAAACAGACAAAGTGGGCAACTTAGAAAGCAGCAAAATACACCTGAAAAGTGAGACTAAAGGGATTCTTAAACCCCCTTTTGGGCAAACGCCTTCGCATTGGAGTCTGCCCACCTTCAAAACCAAACTTCATAGTCCCTCTGGCTTTCTGTCCTTTATGACCTCTCCCTGCAGTCTTTCCTTTACCGGACCCAATGCCACGACCCTTTCTTGTCTTTTGCTTCCTTGGAACATTGTCCCTCAAATCATTCAAACTCAACAAACTATATGCCCTAAAACCCATAAACCCAGATGCCCCATTTGCAAAATAATTGTTAAAGTTTGATTCTTTGAAGGGTTGAATTTGAGAGAACGTGGGAATTAAGGTGGTTTTGGGGGTTAGGAGTGAGGTTGATGAGATCAGTGAAGAGAGTAATCTTCTTCTTATCATTTTTGGATCAAAAAATGAGTTTTGGTGATTAGGGGTTTTTGATTTTGATCTTGTTTTGTCATTTGGGGATTTAGGGTTTTAGTTTCTGTGATTAATCTCTCTTTGTTTTTATCTCAGTAGAGGGGCCATCGGCCCAATGAGAAAGGGCTCGAGGCAACTATGCATCTTTAGGCGACATTTGGTTATTTCAAATAAAACTATTAAAATAATATTTGTTTTTTTTTTTTTTAATTCTTTAGGGCAGCTCCTGTGCAGGATTTTCCTCCCTAAAAACAAGGGGACAAAAAGTTGATGGACAATAGCTGGTGGATAAAAAAGTAAAGCTCTCTCACTGTTCTTTTCATCCATAAAGAGGAAAATCATAGCAGATCCTCCCTGCACCACATATCACCCTTACAGATGGCCTTGCTGTTCTTGAGTACAGAGTTTTCTCTACCACCTCCCCCCTCTTATCTCTACTCAGAGAATAATAATTATTTTTTAAAAAATTTATTCGAAAATTTACTTTCAATTTTAATGTATTAAAATTATATAAAAACACCAAAAACAATTATTTAAAATAAAAAATAAAACATTTTAAAAATTAAATCACAGGTTAAAAAAACAACATAAATAATAAATTAAAAATTAACATGGCTTCACAGCGTAACACATCAAATCTATCATCAGTTAATAAATTTTACAAGCTTTGATTTTTTAAAATGATTTGTAGTTAATTATACGATAACAAAAGCAACGCAAAATAAGACTCTTTTTTCCTTGAACGCTGTTGATGACCATGGCTGTCCCTGTCATCAAGACGGCAGAACTCGAGGGTTAATATGCCAAATATCCTGTTGTTTTTTCCTAACTGGGCTGTGTCTAGATAGCAATTTTGATTTGTGAGAAGAGGGCGATGCATTTGTGCCACTATTATTATGTGATCAAGTTTCAGTGGGCAGATATGTCCTCAAAAAATGAGAGGATACTCCAACTCCTAAGAAGATAGAAAATGACAAGGCCTTCCCTTGCATGTATCCATTGAGGGTTAAATGTGATCATAAAACAAAGGCCAATACTCTTCTCTTGTTGCCTTTTTTTTTTTTTTTTTTTTATCCCTATCATCTTGGAATTCATCTTCCATCACACACACACAAATGATTACAGGATAGATCCCTCCTACCAACCTGCTTTCTTCACTGTTCCATGTCTGTCAGTCTTCCGTATTTAAAGCCTTGTCCTTTCCTACTGTCAAATTCTAACTTCTTAACTGACCTTAAAAACACACGAACAGGAACATGATGTCTCATACCTTCTCCACAAACCCCCTCAACGTGAACATGAATATGGTGAGTATGACAACGTTAACTAGGCCTCGGAAACCCAATTCTTTTTTCTCCTCCTCCTCCACATTCTTACCCCATTGTAATATCCAGACCCTGAGATTCCTTCCACACAGGTCTCTTCTGCGTCTCAATAAGAACAATTGTTACAAATGGAAGCATTCTATGTTTATCAGTACAAAGCCCTTACTAAAAGATGGAACTCTCAGTGTAAATGGCCAAGAAGCAATCACAGGAGTGCCTGAAAATGTCTTCCTTACACCTTTGTCGGATTCATCTGCATTCTTGGGTGCTACTTCCTCTCAAAGCAGTTCCAGACATGTTTTCAAGCTTGGAGTTATTCAGTAAGGCCCCTCTTGTTGTTACCTTGCCCTGTTTTCTAGTTCAACATCAAATTGAGAAGGGTTCTTAGTTCAATGGGAAGTTTTCTTAGAACATGATTGTGCAATGCAGGGATGTGAGACTACTGAGTCTCTTTAGATTTAAAGTTTGGTGGATGATACCTAGAGTGGGGAATTCAGGAAGTGACATTCCTATTGAAACTCAGATGTTGCTGCTGGAAGCTAGGAAAGGACCAGATTTAGACAAGTCAAATGATTCTCCCTCTTATATCATATTCTTGCCTTTGCTAGATGGTGAATTTCGAAGCAGCTTGCAGGGCAACTCATCAAATGAACTTGAGTTCTGTCTTGAAAGTGGTAAACCTTAACTTTCTTTTAGTTGCCAATTCAAAACTCCTGCACTTGTACGTGTCTGTTAATACCAAGGTGTTCACATGAATGAACATCTGTGATTGTTCTTCCAATCTCATAACCATCTTCTCATCCCTTTCCTCTCTTTTTTCAGGGTTTAAGAATTGATCTTCTGTGTGTTTTGATAGGTGACCCCGCTATAGTTACTTCAGAATCCATAAGAGCAGTTTTTGTGAATTATGGGAACCATCCATTTGATCTAATGAAGGAATCAATGAAGTAGGTCAGCCCTCTGAGAAACTTTCAGTTTCATTCCGAAGAAAATATTTGATTCCTTTTCTTTTATAATGGAAATATTAGAAATTAAATGGGGGTAATTTCGTTTCCATATGGAGTATTGATGTTTAATTGTCGTTTGAATTTAAATCCTGAGCAGCAAATTGAATTAAAAATCCCATGAGATCTCGAGTAGCTACTGTTCTACCTTCCTGGCTTCTTGTTGTTACATGCTCTTTGCACCATATGCAGGATTTTGGAGGAGCAGACTGGAACCTTTTCTGTCAGGGAAACGAAACAGGCAACTTAGGCCACCATTTACTCTTTGCATCTTCATACAGGCCACCTACTTTTTCTTGCTTGAAGGAAAGTAGAAAAGGAAGAAAATGAAAGCATAATAATTAATGAATTTCTTCAATGCTTTATGATGCAGATGCCAGGAATACTAGATGTGTTTGGTTGGTGCACCTGGGATGCTTTTTATCAGGAAGTAAATCCTCAAGGAATAAAAGATGGCTTGAAAAGGTTAATCTATGTCCTTAATTCTTAACACATTTTTACTCCACACACAACACATTGACTTCCAAAATGATCGGCAAAGCAACAGTTGCTTAGCATGGAATTTCTAAATTCATCCTCATTTCACTCTCATAGTTTATCCGAGGGAGGCACTCCAGCAAAGTTTTTGATAATAGATGACGGTTGGCAGGATACCACTAATGAATTCCAAAAAGAAGGAGAGCCATTTATTGATGGTTCACAGTAAGTTTATCCCTTTTCCTTTTATGTTAATACGGAAAATGCAGGCTTTCTGATCTCCCCCAAATTTCAGGTTTGGAGGCAGGTTAGTCAGCGTTGAAGAAAACAGCAAGTTTCGGAGAAGATCCAATGAATCCCAGGCTGATGCACCAAATGATCTAAAACATTTTGTTGCAGATATTAAGAGGAATTTTGGCCTTAAGTAAGCATCCCATGACGTCCAGTAGAGGTTCTTTAATCTTTTCTTTTGGTGGTGTTTGGGGGCTTAATGATAGTAGTAGACAGGGATGGTGCAGAGTAGTTCATAGCAACTGTCCTTCAAGCAGACCAAGTACACAACTATCAGCGTGACTTCGATCTTAATGCTCATACTTTCTAGAAGCGTCTTGAATTCCTTCTTCCTTTTCCCTTTCCAAAATTTCAGGTACGTCTATGTATGGCATGCCCTCTTGGGATATTGGGGAGGCCTTGTTCCAAATGCTCGTGATACTAAGAAGTATAATCCCAAATTAACCTACCCACTGCAATCGCCAGGGAACTTGGCAAATATGAGGGATCTAGCTATGGATTGCATGGAGAAGTATGGTGTTGGTGCAATTGACCCTGACAGAATATCTCAGTTTTATGATGATCTACACAGCTATCTTGTTTCACAGGATGTGGATGGGGTTAAGGTTGATGTTCAGAATATACTGGAAACTATTGCAACTGATTTAGGAGGTCGAGTCTCACTTACCAGACATTTCCAAGAAGCACTTGAGAAGTCTATAGCTTCCAACTTCCAGGACAACAGCATTATCTGCTGTATGGGTCTGAGCACAGACTCCATTTACCAGTCAGTATCTTATATATCCATTTACATCCCTATTTTTATTCTTTTTTCATGAACTCATACTAATTCATCCAGGATAGAGTTCATGAATATAGAGAAACCTGAACAATGTCCAGCAAACACAGCAGAATTTAGCTTTTGTGATGTTCAAATTTTTTCCTTTGTAGCATGCATTGAGTGACTTAGTCAATCTGATTAACAGCAAATGTAGGAAATAATATGCAACAGATTATTCAGGACTTGAAAATGGATTGCTAAAGTTGTCTAATTCGGTGTATTTTCACAATTAAATATTGTTTCTGATCATTTCACGCCTTCAGCTTGAGCAGTGATTTTCATGGAAATAAAAACCGTTTGTTAGTGCAGCTCAAAAAGAAGTGCTATTACACGGGCCTCTGATGATTACTATCCGAAAAATCCAGCTACACAGACACTGCACATAGCTGCTGTGGCTTTTAACAGCATATTTCTTGGCGAAGTTGTTGTTCCAGATTGGGATATGTTCTATGTATGTCTGGATTTACTCATCATTCATCTTTAAAAACTTCTACAACTAATTTCTAATTCTGGTAGTCTATGAACGTCTCATCGACTTGCATAGTCTCCATGATGCAGCTGAATTTCATGCCATCGCTAGAGCTGTGGGAGGGTGTCCTGTATATGTCAGGTAAGATTTGTGTAGTGTCAGAATTCATTTTCCCCTACTTTTCACATTCATAATGGTTTATCTTGCAAAAGGTGAACAATATTGCAATGAATTGTCAACAGTGATAAACCTGGTGAGCATGATCACAAGATACTTAAGAGGCTTGTACTTCCTGATGGATCAGTGCTTAGAGCCAAATATCCAGGAAGACCATCAAGAGATTGTTTATTCATTGACCCAGTTATGGATGGGAAGAGGTGCCTTTCTCACTTTACTTGTATGGAAATTCAATTCACTTATTTATTCACTCCTCCTGACATTCTGGGAATTTTTTAAATCAAGTCTTCTGAAGATTTGGAATTTGAACAAATGCACTGGCGTTATTGGTGTGTTCAACTGCCAAGGAGCAGGAAGCTGGCCTTGTCTGGATAACACAAACCAGAATCATGTCAGTAATAGTGCAGAGGTATCTGGACAGGTTTCTCCTGCTGATGTTGAGTATTTTGAAGAGGTCTCTGGGAAACTGTGGACCGGAGATTGTGCAATCTATTCTTTCAACAAAGGTAACCTTTTCCTGCCACATTTTTTTTTCACAGGCAGCATAAGGATCTCACTCACAGCATTCTTTCTGTTCCTTTTTTTCCCCTGGGAGAATCGAAGGGACTCACATGTTTCTAATATTTTGAAATACAAGTAACAACAAGTGGCACCCCAGCAATCTGCTGACAGGCAAAATGTTCGCAAATTTTCAGGATCAGTGTCTCGGTTACCGAAGGAAGAAAAGTTTGGTGTTGGATTACAAACTCTGGAATGTGATGTCTTTACTGTATCACCAATCAAGGTTAATTATTGGTCTCCCAAATCTCTTGCACTCAGCTCACATGCATTACATTGGTAAATTAAATTTCAATCGATGGTTTCGCAGGTTTACAATCAGAGGATTGAGTTCGCACCCATCGGATTGATGAACATGTACAACAGTGGTGGAGCTATAGAGTCAGTTGAGCAGTGTGGTGATCCATCAAGCTATAATGGAAGAATACACATAAAGGGAAGAGGGGCAGGTAGTTTTGGTGGATACTCGAGTGTGAAGCCAAAGGGTTGCTCCATAAATGGAGAAGAAGAAGAAATGAAGTACGGAGAAGAAGATAAACTGGTGACAGTAACCATAGATGCCTCCAATAATAGTGGTTGGGACATGGATATATGGTACTGAGGAGGGGGGGCCTAGAGATTATTGTGATAATTAAGAAAGAGCTTGCAATCTGCATGGGCAGGGCATGTATATGTAAATAATAATGACTGATTTAGCTGTAATTAATTGATTGTTAAGAAATACGGAGAAGTATCTGTAATGAGAAGCAAACATGTGATTCTTGAACTAAAAATCTTAGCATAACTTAATGAACAAACAACTGTATGTTATTAAGATTTGTTTAAAGGTGGTAATAAGAGTAACTCCAGGGCATGGAAGTGAAGCTTGATGATAATGGGCCATTGGGCTTCTTCTGCGCAAGGAATGCAAGGAAGACGGTGAGGTGAGAGAGCTACCAAATAAACTATAATAATAACAATAATAAATTAAAGTAAAAAAGAAACGAAAAGAAAATCCGGTGAAAGAGGAAACGACAGCGAGGACCAGAAGGAAGGAAGGAAGGAAGGGTGCGGGAGTCGTCGTCGCCGTCCTCCTCCTCCTCCTCCTCCAGTCCTGATTATTAATAACAATAATCTAATTTAAGCTTGTGCATCGCTGGAGTTTGCATCCAATCTCTCTCTCTCTCTGCTTGGTCGTCTTCTTCTTTATTAATAACTCCAAAAAAAACTAAACATATTTCATTTTTTTATTATTCGAAAAATGTCTTACGCTTATCTCTTCAAGTACATCATCATCGGCGACACTGGTTCGTTTTTTGTCTCTTAAATTCTTAATTTTGATCATGATTTTTTATTAAATTTAAATTCTAAAAAAACTGAATGAACAGGAGTAGGGAAATCGTGCTTGCTGCTGCAATTCACGGACAAGAGATTCCAGCCGGTGCATGACCTTACCATCGGTGTTGAGTTTGGGGCTCGTATGATCACCATTGATAACAAGCCTATCAAACTCCAAATTTGGGACACCGTTCGTTCCCTTCTCTCTCTCTCTTTAATTTCAATTCTCTTCTCTTATAGAACAAATCGATAATTATGTTTAAATCTCCGATTTTTATGATTTTTAGGCGGGTCAAGAATCGTTTAGATCCATAACCAGGTCTTATTACAGAGGTGCTGCTGGTGCTTTGCTTGTCTATGATATTACCAGGTACCGACCCCTCTCTCTCCCTATCCTCTTCTTTTATGCTGTAACTATAATGCTTTTTTGCTTGTTTCTTCTTCTGAAGAAGATGATATTGTAACTTATGCTGCTGCTGTAGCCAGCTAGCTAGGTACCTAATTAAACAACATCTTCAAAATGGGCTCTATTGTTTTCACATACAATTTAAGGTTTCTTCTTCATTTGCTTTACCTTAATTTAAACCACCACCACCTGGTCTCTCACGCTGGGCATCATAATCAAGTAATTTCATGACACAGATGGAGCCCTTTTGATTTGGCGTCCAAATGTGTGCGTTTCTGTTTTTTCAATCACTATATTGTACCCTAAGCTGGCCCTGAATGATATCTGGTTTTCTTATTCAGGAGGGAAACTTTTAATCACTTGGCGAGCTGGCTGGAAGATGCAAGGCAGCATGCCAATGCAAACATGACCATTATGCTCATTGGTAATAAGTCTGATCTTGCTCATAGAAGGGCTGTCAGCACTGAAGAAGGTGAGCAGTTTGCAAAGGAGCATGGCTTGATCTTCATGGAGGCCTCTGCAAAAACTGCTCAGAATGTCGAGGAGGTGAGTAATGAACATACGATGACCTATACGTTGAAACACTTATAGACTTTTTCTTTGTTGTTTGTCAAGTTTTTCTTATAGCAACATCCTTTGTGCAGGCTTTTATCAAAACAGCTGCATCTATATATAAGAAGATTCAAGATGGAGTTTTTGATGTATCAAATGAGGTTAGACCTGTTTATTCTGCACAGTTATATCCGTATTTCTATTATGTTTTTTAGAAGTCTCATCATTTACCGAAGCTTCTGGCTGCTTTATATTTTCCATCTGAAGTTTTAATTTTGAAGGTTAACTATATTCATTCTGATTGTTTGTTTTTTATGTTCTTCTCATGACAAGATCTGGATTTTCAAATGTTAATGGGGCAACTTGGAAATTATGTTCTACAAGGGTTTCCAAATTGAAATATTTTTCTTATTTCGATCTTCATATTGCTGACATGCAAGTTTTGCTGACCTCAATACGTTTTCATCTTATATTGTTGATTTGCATTGTACACCGTTTTTTAAGCATGGTTAATTTTCAAATAGAGACATGATGCTGGCATTCATATCTTCAATTATTATTGAATGAAAGTTGTAAATGATTTGGCTGGTATTCTATTTGGATTTTTGCTTCCTTCTTACACATTCGCCTCTATTCAATTGGCTGTTTTCCACTTGTTAGCTATTTGAAGCTTATAATTAGCTTTGCTTGCTTGGACATTGCTCTTTATATTGTTCTTCTCATGAAAAGATACGAGTGATGTCAGTTGGCACCCTGACAGTTACGTAGCAGGACTCCATAAGGTTTCTTATCAATCTTTAAAGTGTTGGTTTCTGAGTTTTCAAGAGCTCAATCCATTGTCAACTTAGCTTTTCAATCTGCACATACAATTTTGAAGCTAATATTATTAGATAAAATTGAAACTAGTTTGGCTGATATTCTAATTGGATGTTCTGCAGTCTTATGGGATAAAAGTTGGATATGGAGGTATTCCAGGGTCATCAGGAGGCAGGGATGGTGCTTCTGCCCAAGCCGGAGGCTGTTGCAGTTGAAATTGAATACCCCTTTGCTATATTTGAACGCAACCAATTTACACTTTCTGTGTTCTTTAAGATTTCCCCTGTTTTTTCAAGTCTGAATATCGTGACTTGTTTTCTTTAAGTGTCTATTCAGGGCATTAACGTATATGTATAATCCACCTCGATATCACGTCCATTGATTGTAAATCCGTCGGCTGCTCTTCTGCTTCCCATTTCCTTTGATACTGGCTGTTCTAGTTTCCTTCATCTGTATCTGTGTTGAAACAAAACCTTGAATTGTGAAAAAAATGCAGGAAAGTCTTCCCCTTTGTGTTAATCCTTTGATTTTCTGTGGGGCCACTTCATCTTTGTTTTCATCTCCAGGGATTTGTATAAATAAATGCATAATCTTTCAGAGAAAAGAAGGGCTTGGAAAGCAGGGATAATTTGATTATGTTGCCATACCTTCCACCAAGAATGAAGGATCAAAGGCCATTTTGAGAAACTTCTTGGATGGAAGTTCCCTTCTCCAAAGTCCAGACCTATCATGAAAAATCAACCTAGTAATTTTATTGTCAACATAGGACAGAAAGTAGTTAAGTTACGATTTGATGAACTTGGGAGCATGAAAGAGTGTGATTCCAGTAGTGAAAGATGCAAGCTTGGGTAACGTGTACCAACGACAGATGGGTGCTATGTCTGGTACCTCTGCTGAATGCTGATGACGCTCACAAGAGATGACGACGATAATAATAATAATAATAAATTAATAATAATAATAATAATAATAATAATACAAAATTAGTAATAATAATTGTAATTACAACTTTAACAAATGAAATAAAAGGTTCTCTCTTTCCATATTTTCCACTCTCCGTTTGCTACGTCTGTGCTGTTCATTGGCGTCAATCTACACATCTGAGCAAAGTAACATAAAAAAAGACTTGTTTTTTCCCCTTCGATCCTTCTCTCTTTCTTCTCCAAATTCTTACTCTATCGCTACCCTAGTTTGGGACGACAGAATAGAGAGAGAAGAGAGGTGGAGAAAGAAAGGTGTGTTGTCTTTCTGATCTGAAAAAAGATTTAAACTTGAACGGATCCAGGAATTCCTCCACTCTGTAAGCGTTTTTATATCTCTTTCTTTCTTCCTTTCTTTCTTTATCAATCTGACTTATTGTTTCCAATCACTGTATATTATATTATCAGATCACTTCTTGCTGTTGCTTAATAATGGCTTCACCTGGCAATCCAAATCAACAACAAGGAGGTGGGGGAATAATAGGGGGAGGAGGAGGTTTTGATCTGAATAAACTGTTCAAGCCCTCTTCTTCAAATCCTATGAATATGATGCAGCCCCATATCCAACAACAGCAGCAGCAGCAGCAGCAGCAGCAGCAAGGTCCTCCTCCATCTCCCAATAGTAACACTACCACAAGTGGCAATCTCACTACCTCTCCTTCCTTCCCTCTCCCTTCCTCTTCTCCACCTTATCTAACTCCATCTTCTTCTTATCCACCTCCTACTGGCCCTTACCACCCATTTCACCACCCTCACTATCTCTCCCCTTACCCGCCTCCACCTCCTCCTCAGCAACTTCACAATCAGTTCCTCACAAATACTAACATCCATCTCCAAAATAGACCACAACCCATCTCTTCCTTTGCACCCTCTCCTCCTCCACTCTCACCTAATAATTCAGGTGGTGCTGTTTTGATGGACATCTTGACCAATCAAAACCAACAGCAGCCTCCACAATCCACTAATCTTAGTGGACCTTTCCCTTCTTCCACTCCCTCAACTGCATTCATCACCACCAGTCCTCCTGTCCCATCTGCCCCTCCTGTTAGTTTAGCATCTCCAACGCAGCAATGCTGTGCTCCCCCTGCGAGGATGCTCAGTACCAAGCTCCCTAAGGGTCGACACTTGAATGGCAACCATGTCGTGTATGATATTGATGTGAGATTGCAAGGTGAGGTGCAACCTCAACTTGAAGTCACCCCCATCACCAAATATTTATCCGATCCTGGCCTTGTTCTCGGCCGTCAGATTGCTGTTAATAGAAATTACATTTGCTATGGACTCAAGCCTGGTGCTATTCGTATCCTCAATATTAATACTGCTTTGAGATCATTGCTTCGGGGACATAACCAGGTTAATTCTTATACTCGTTAAAATCTCACTATTATCTTGTGTTTTGTGCATCTAAACTTGAGTAAAAATTGACATTTATGACATCATGTAACCTAGCAATTGGCAATGTCTTAACCAATAATGAATTTCACTTTGTGATTATTGATGAATCAGATTTCTATGAATTTAATAAAATATGTATTTGAAGTCCTTTCGATGATCCATTACATATGAACACACTGTAAGAATGTTTGTTCTCAACTTATCTTGACAAGTTGCAATACGTGGATAGTTTTTTTTTTTCCAATAGCTGCTCTCTCCAAATCAAGTGCAGGCAATATTCAACTGATCGAGTTGTGGAGGAAAAATTTCACTCCAAAATAATTAAACTTTCTTATGACACTGACATCAAATTAACAATTGCGTTATAGATATTAACATGAGAACTACATCACTCTCCATTATTGCTTCTGGATTTTATTTTGGTTTCAGTTCTGTCAATTAATTGCTTAGTGTACTTTAATAAGAGATGCTAAAATTTCTTATGTGTATAATAAAATCCTGATTTTTTCTTAGTACTGAAGCTTCTTATAATTAAAATCACACAGTGATATTGGATAGATTTGCAAAGTAAGCCTCATTAATTTCATTACTTTAGCTGTCTGCTGTCCTTTCATGTTTAGAAGCAACCCCAAATGGCCAAATAATGTATCTTTCTTCTAGTTACGCAACATTTTTTTGTATCTCTTTGAGATCAATGTTGGTTATTATTATTTTCTAAATGCTTGCAGAAAAACTATCTAATTCATTAACATACACGGTTTTCTCATGCAGAAAGTAACAGACATGGCTTTCTTTGCTGAGGATGTTCACCTTCTGGCCAGGTAACTTTTTGAATTGATATTCTTCCCTATTTTATAGCAGAAGATGCTTACTTTTATCCCTGCAGTGCATGTGTTGATGGGCGTGTTTTCATAAGGAAGATCAATGAGGGCTCAGACGAGGAAGAAAAACCTCAAATTTTTGAAAGGATACTCCTTGCCCTTCACATAATAGCAGATGGAGAATCATTCCACCCACGAGTGTGCTGGCATCCACACAAGCAGGTGATAATGGATTTTGATTTTGATATTCACGTTATCAGATAAACTTTCCCATTGCGACACATTTTTCACTACTTGTACTGGTCTTGATTAAGGATTTCTTTATCTTTACTATGAATGGGAATATTGCAGGAAATTTTGATTATTGCAATTGGAAATCTCATCTTGAAAATTGATACCATTAAGATTGGAAAAGGTGGAGCATTTTCAGTGGAGCAACCTCTTACTTGTCCCATTGATAAGTTGATTGATGGGGTCCAGCTTGTTGGTAAACATGATGGGGAAGTCACTGAGTTGTCCATGTGTCAATGGATGACCACCCGTTTAGCTTCAGCTTCAACAGATGGCGTGGTTTGTTGCCTCCTTCCCCCCCTTACCTCACAGTCTTGTAGTTTGTCAATTTGTTTCTACTGGTAGCATTTGTAGTTTCTAAAGGTTACAGAGCCTCAAACAATAACCAAACTCTCCCTCCCACATGTGCACTTATGGCAGGGACAGTCTATTACAAACTGTGTTCGTAAGATCTCTTAGTTACATTTTAAGGAGCTAAGCCATAATCAAATTCTTTATGATCATATCATCAAAGTACTTGTCAATGTATCCATCATAAGCAATGCATTCTCTTATTCTTTTAGTGTTTTTGTTCACCAAACACTCGTTATCTGCTCCACAGGTCAAGATTTGGGAAGACCGTAAGGCAGTACCCCTTGCAGTATTCAGACCACATGACGGTAATCCTGTAAATTCTGTGGCATTCCTGACCGCCCCTGACCGCCCTGATCATATTGTTCTTATCACTGGGGTAGGCTCCTATTATTTCTGTTCTTCACAATGATGGAGCTTAATTATGCTAGACTTCTTAGATGACTAAAGAAAAGTTTGATATATATGTAATTCAGCCATATTTTACTGCCATTTGATAATCGTGATACAGTTATTTTGTCAGTAATTTTGTGTCAAAATCACTTCCATGTTCTTGAAGGTTTTGGTTTCCTTCATGATATATTCAATGTTGTAGGTATTGATGCTCGCTTACATATCTCCATGTACAGGGGCCCCTCAATCAGGAAGTGAAGATATGGGCCTCCGCTAGTGAAGAGGGCTGGTTATTGCCTAGTGATGCTGAATCATGGCAGTGCACTCAGACCTTGACCTTAAAGAGTTCGGCTGAATCTAGTGCTGAGGATGCATTTTTTAATCAAGTTGTAGCCCTACCCCAAGCCAGCCTGTTTCTTCTTGCAAATGCCAAGAAGAATGCCATATATGCTGTACACCTAGAATATGGGCCATATCCAGCTGCAACCCAAATGGATTACATAGCTGAGTTTACAGTTACAATGCCTATTTTGAGTCTTACTGGAACCAGTGATTGTTTACCAAATGGAGAAAATATTGTTCAGGTTTACTGTGTCCAAACACAGGCTATTCAGCAATATGCATTGAACTTATCGCAATGCCTTCCACCACCTCTGGAGAACATGGTGTTGGAGAAAACAGAATCTAATGTTTCTCGTGCTTTTGATACTGCTAATTCTGATGGTTCTGCTATTATGGAATCATCTCATGGAAGTAAACCCATTGAGATATCCACAGGTAACATGACTTCCATACCACCAATGACTCCTAGCAGTTCTGAAAGTGCTCCTGTAGCAAGCCATCCAGAAAGCTTGGGTTCTTCTGATGTTGGTAGCTCGCTAGATATTGCTTCTTCCGGTGGGCAAACCAAGGCTATTACTATTTCATCACGTAATAATACTGACAATACTAACACTGTGTCACCCCATCTACTGTTAAGTCCAAAGTTGTCTCGGTCTTTGTCAGGTCTCCAGAGTCCAGCAAATATCACAGATCCCAATGTGCAACTCAGTGGTCATGCTGGTGACCAGCCTGTTCCAGATCATTCAGTTGACCGAAGAATTGAAACTGTGAAAGAAAATGTTACTGATACCTCCACTGGTGATAATTTGAATAAGGGTGAGAAGAACATCGAACAAACTGGTATTGCAATGGTATCTGAACCTCCAGTAATGTTTAAACACCCAACCCATCTTATAACTCCTTCGGAGATATTATCCAGGGGTGCTGCTTCTGAGAATTCTCAAACTACTCAGGGTCTGAATGTTGGAGAGGCAAAGATTCAGGATGTGCTTGTGAACAATGATACTGAAAATGTTGAAGTAGAGGTTAAAGTTGTTGAAGAAACCCCCGGCAGTGGAACAGTCCCAGTATCTAGTTCCAAAGAAAAACCTGCTAGGCTGACTATATCAAAGAGTACCTCTAGTAGATTGAAGAAGAAGAGAGAAGAATTTCTTCTGAAAGCAGATCTTGCTGGGACTACTTATCTTCATGGGGCATATAAAGGCCCTGAGGAAAAGAAAGAAAATGCCATATCTTCAGAAGTCACAGAAAGCACCAGCCCTATTCTGAAACAGACACCTGCTGATGCCTTGCAGGTTGACTCTGTAGCAAACGAGAAAAATAAAGGCGAGCCAGATGATTGGGAAGATGCTGCTGACATGTCTATACTGAAACTGGATGGTGATGGGGAGCTGTCACGTGGAGAGTCAGGAGCCAATCAAAATAATGACTTTGACTTGCCCAGAGAATCTCATACACCTGTTGCTGAGAAGAAGGAAAAACCCTTCTACTCTCAAGCCTCGGATCTTGGCATTCAGATGGCTAGAGATTGTCATGTGGAAGCTTATAGTGTTGGGGCAATCCGACAAGCTAATGAAGGTAGCATTACTGAGGTACTTGATAGAAATCCTAGTGGTGTAGATGAGGAGCAGCATATAACTGAAGATGTTCCTGCAAAAAGTGGTGAAGCAGAAACATCTGTGGCAGTCCTGCAGCCCCCAGCCCCAGCCCCAGCAACTAAAGGAAAAAAACAGAAGGGGAAAAGCTCTCAAGTATCTGTTCCATCTTCCCCTTCCCCGAGTCCATTCAACTCAACTGGTTCGTCCAATGAACCAGGTTGCACTTCTGGTGCCCAATCTAGTGATGCTGCTTTACCTCAGATATTGGCCTTGCAGGATACTCTTGATCAGGTGATTGGAATTTCAATTAACTGTTCTGTATATGTGATTTGCAATTTTATGGTTACAATGAGCGTGCTATATGCAATATTTCCCAACATCAGTTCACTGCTATGATCTAACTTTTCTGATGTCATGTGTTGATTGCTTAACACACTTCTTGCAGTATGTCATCATCTTGAGAACATCACTTTTTTCTGTTTTTCTTTTTATATTTTATGAATTATTAAAATCAACTATCACTCTTTTTATCCTCTTTTTTTTTTTCTGTCAGCTTATTGTCACCTCCTTCTTTACATTGTGCATCTAATTTTTTCTGTCTCATCTCCAAATCCAATCTCATTTCTTGAAACTAAATATTGCTAGAACATGTGTAGATTTGAACCTTTCTCCTCCATTGATTTCCTCTATCCAATATTTTGTTCGTGCATTTTTTTCTTTTAGATTGATGCCTTCACGAAGAGTTCAAGACTGATGATTTTTGTTTCACATTGCACAGTTACTGAACATGCAGAAAGAAATGCAGAAGCAGATGAATACAATGATTTCTGTCCCAGTTTCCAAAGAAGGTAAAAGACTAGAGGCATCCTTGGGCCGGAGCATCGAGAAAATTATCAGGGCTAACACAGATGCTCTATGGGCTCATTTTCAAGAAGAAAACACAAAACATGAGAAGTTGGAGAAGGACCGTATACAGCAGTTAACTAATTTGATCACGAATTGTATAAACAAGGATTTGCCAACAGCTTTGGAGAAAACTTTAAAGAAGGAAATAGCTGCAATCGGACCTGCTGTTGCTCGTGCTATCACTCCCATTTTGGAGAAAAGCATATCATCAGCTATTACAGAGTCATTCCAGGTTAAATGCCAAAGCTTCTCATTTGTCAACATATCTATTCTTGTTTCAGCAGCCTATTCTCTATATCACTAATCATAATCTTGGAAAATAGAGTCATGCACAGATGTCCAGTTATCTTTGCTCTAGATGATGGTTTCATTAAATGCTTGATAATTATAACATAATCTTCCCATTCCTGTTGATCTTATTTGTTCCTATGTATGCTCATCAATGATCAAGGTTTCTTTATGTGCCAGCAGAAAGGGGTGGGAGAGAAGGCAGTGAATCAGTTAGAGAAGACAGTTAGTTCAAAACTTGAAGCTACAGTGGCCAGACAAATCCAATCACAGTTTCAAACATCTGGCAAGCAAGCTCTACAGGTTAGTTGAAGTTCCATATGATGCCATATCTTTGAACAATAACCTTGACTTGCATGAATCTTAATTTAATTTAAATGACAAGTAGGTTAAGGTTTGTTTATCTCTCTTTATGTAGGACTTAAGCACTGTTTTTGACCCAATGATTTTACTCTGCTAGTTTCTTTTGGATGGACCATGCAATTGTTTTAGGGATTTTTTCTTCTCTTTGGAAGAATGAATGATGATGTATTTTTTCACATGTATTAAGAAACTTATTTGTTAAATATTTTTGAAGAAGCAAAAGGATGAGGAGCTTCTTTCTTAAAACAGAAGAAAATGATATTGTTGGTATTTGCAGGATGCATTAAGGTCTACGCTGGAAGCTTCAATTATTCCTGCATTTGAGATGTCCTGCAAGGCCATGTTTGATCAAGTTGATGCCACATTCCAGAATGGGCTTAATAAGCATATAAATGACATTCAGCAACAGTTTAATTCCATGCATTCTCCTGTGGCCATTGCCCTGAGGGTATGTGTACTTTTGATATGCATAGTAGTAGGTTGCAGATCTTCTACATTCATGTGTTTTTGTGCTTTATTTATTACTTGTCAATTATGCATCTTACTTCGTGGTATATCTTCTTGAACTGATGGCATTAGCCTGTTGCATCAATTTAGTACGTGAAAATGTTTGAATTATTAAACACTTGGGCTTAAGGGTCCTTTTTTTATAGTATTAGATCTCTAAAGACACCCATTGTGAAATTATTCCTCAATTTTCACTGAAGCAGATGTTTAAAATATTATAACTGAATTTCAAGACACCCTTAAGTGTTGATTTTTCTTGAACTGCAGGATCCTTTATATTGTATTAGATCTCTAAATACCCTCTTGTGAATGTGTCTATTGTGAAATTATTTCTTCTTTTCCATTTGAAGCCAGTTTGAAAAATATTCTAAATGACTTCTAAAGCATCCAATCAAATATTCAAAGATTCTCATACTATTTTTTCCTCATTCAAATGGAAAACTAAGTTCCTCCGGTAGAGAGGTCTCATTCTAAATCTGTTTTTCTTCATTGAACTAATATGTAGTGAAACAAGTAGTAGAGTATAGTCTTAATCTCCTTTCATAAGTAAGTCTTCCTGCTATGGGTGGCCTCCCTATAATTTATGGTGGCAGGGAGGTACTGCTTATGGCCAACACCAGCTGTTCAGCCGCCACATTTTGGCCAAAAATAAAGCCAAACAAAAACTTATATTTAGTTGTTGTACTGGGCTCTTAATATTCCGTGTCCTTTTATTTTCTTAGGGTGCATGTGAGAGTTAAAATATAGATTTTCCCCCTTAAATTTCTTTGCATGTTTGTGGTGGCAAGTTAACTAACTTCCATGGTATCTATAATGATAGGATTTCAATAAATATCAAAGTGGTTAATTCTATACAAGAGAATGCTTTCCTTTACATGGACCTGTTGATGTTTTTAGACTGAGGTGCATGTCATGCTGTACCGTTTATAGTTGCTGTTTGAAATTTTGTATACGAACATGTGTTATTGCAGGATGCTATCAATTCAGCATCATCACTCACCCAGACCTTAAGTGGAGAGCTGGCAGATGGTCAACGGCAGCTCTTAGCTATGGCGGCTGCAGGTGCAAACTCAAAGGTGGGAGATCCATCAACGAAGTTGGGCAATGGACCATTGCCTGGTATGCATGAGATGGTATGCCCTTTTCGTTTGTTCTGTGGTTTTTTTTTTTAATGTGTATTGAGTAGCTTCCAAGTTAAACAGCTGTGATGGTTTTGCTTTTAGTAAAAATGATCAATCTTCATTAGAAGTTACAAAGCTTTTAGTTGCATCTGACTTGTGTATTTGTTGACATCAACAGCCTGAGGTGCCTTTGGATCCAACAAAAGAATTGTCAAGGTTGATAGCTGAGCAGAAATATGAGGAAGCGTTCACCTTAGCTCTGCACAGAAGTGATGTCTCAATAGTTTCCTGGTTATGTTCTCAGGTATGCTCTGTCATCAATTGTAGACAGATAAACTCCAATATGCCTGGTTTCTTTGAAGTGCTTGTAGATAACTTGGGACTGGTAAGCTGCGTTCATGTGTTAAGCCACATAGAAAGACTGGCATGCATGTGCTTGTATTGGTAAAGAGATTGAGTAAACGAGCAAAACATAACTTGACTCAACTATATTCTACCTGATTGGGGTCACGTGCAAGTTTTTTTATTCTTGTGAGATGTGGCCTTCTGATGCCATTCTTGCATCTTCTTTGTGGCCACAGCTCTCCTCTTAACCTACCAATTTGAATATGAACCAAAATACTAAACCATTGGGTTTGTTTGAGCTTAGATCAGCCAAACGGTGCCAGGCATTGTATAATACAAAGTTGGAAGCATAATTTTCACTCATAACATGTTTGCTGTTTTCACTAGGTTGATCTACAGGGGATATTGTCAATTTCACCACTACCTTTAAGCCAAGGAGTTCTGCTGGCCCTTCTACAGCAACTGGCATGTGATTTTAGTAATGAAACCTCTAGAAAGTTGGCATGGATGACAGATGTGGCTGCTGCCATAAACCCTACAGATCCAATGATTGCGATGCATGTAGGACCAATTTTTGATCAAGTCTATCAGATAGTGGTCCATCAAAGGAGTCTGCCCAGCACATCTGCTTCAGAAGCCTCAGGCATACGTGTTCTTCTGGTTGTCATAAATTCTGTGCTAAGGAGCTGTAAATGATTTCCTTTCCCTTTCGTTCCTACCATTTTGTGCAAATATGTAACATAGTACTTTTTATTTTTGGGTTGTATAGGGATCTAGGAAAGTTTCAGGGAATCAGAATTGTTTGAATTAGTCGAGTATTTTATAAATGTGTGATTCTTACATAATCCGTTGTTGGCTAGTTTCAAAGGGTGAAGTCACTATAACTTTGATCGACCTTTTTCAGTTTGCACCCCTGTAGTTTCAATTCATGATCATAGCAATTTTACTTAACAAATTCCTATGCACTTATGATTTCAACTCTTTTGTTACCTTCAAAGGTGTTAAAAGGTATAGGTTGCAACAGAAAGAAATGTGCAAAAGAAGTTGATTCTAGTATTGATGTTGGAAATTACATTGTGAACAAAGTGTAACTCTTTCTTATCCTGTTGCATCACTGTTCGATCAGTTTCCAAAGCTACCAGCCTACCACCCTTCAAAATTTCCCTGGCCTGTCAAGATATGAAAACTAGACAGAGAAAAAGAAACCCTACATCAAAATTAATGTTGGACCGTACTGCATATATATGAGAGAGGTGCATCACATGTACTGAAGAATTCCATTCCTCCATCAGATGACTGCCGAAATCAGGGTGTTGTCACCCTGAGAAGAGCATCTTCTGCAAGATTGAAAGAAAACTTGTTCAGGAGGAAATTGCAACAACGAAACTCTGATTCCGTGCTCCTCAGTCTGCAAGCACTGGCATTGCCTCATGTCTGAGATGAAAACAAATGCCCCCCTCAAATTCTCATATTCAGAACAATGGGAAAACACTGCTACATTCCTTACTTTCATAGACAAGTATCGGAATCTACATGGATTGGATTAGTTTCCTATCAATATTGTTACACTTTTATAGCTTTGAATTGTCTTTGAATGCTTGTCTTTTTCATCCTTGGCGAAATTGGTGCTGTTCCTTTTTTAACAAGTAATATGATTTTGTACTCCCATTTTTCTTTTTTATATTTATCCATAGTTCGGTAATTCATGGTAACACAAAAAAGGAAAAAGGAAAATCAAAACCATGTAATATACCATTTTTCGTTTTGTTAAGGTTGTAGAAAATTTCAAGGAACTGGTGTTGATATGATTTGGTTGAATTAGTTTGTGTGAATCTGATTCTCATTGTTTGCTAGTTTTAAAGAGGGAACTCAATAGAATACAGATCGAGCTGAGTTTTTAGTTTCCATGTCATGTGCTTTCTGTACTCTTGTGGTTTCAGTTCATAGTTTTATTTGACAAAATTTCAGTGCTTCTAATCTTTTTGTATCAGAAAATTAAGGGAAAAAATATGATTCCCTTGTTGATAGTAGAAATTACATTATGAGCAAATAGCTAGCTAGGTTGCCCGCCAACATTGATCAGTTTCCCACCTCCTCGTTGTTCGAAGTCCCTGAAAAGTGTTTGAAGTAGAATGTCTGAATTGATAAGATGGAGCTGCAGTCGTAGCTAGCCCTAGCTGCAGGATCAGATAAGGTTGCATAAGCTTGGTGGATATCTATGAAATCTTGACCATTACGATCTGAAGAAGTGGTGTCTGGATGGTATAGTTTTGCTAGACTTCGGTATGCAGCCTTCATCTCAGATTGGGAAGCATTTTGGTCGACACAGGATTTCGTAGTGTATTTTCTGATGACTTCGTTTTAACTGAATGTGGAGGACCGACAGTGGCTGTGGATGAGGTAACTGAGAGATCCATGATATATGGGAGCAAATTAGTGATAAGGTCAAGGAAATTGGTTGTCCCAGAGAGTAGCCATGTGCTTTCGTTTATGGACCAGCAGGAGAGGGAAGCAAAGTTGCAATACCGTAGCAAGAAGCTTGCTCTAGCTTTTGCACTTCTCAACGCACCTCCTGGTCCACCATCCTCATCAACAAGAACATCAGAGTTTGTGGTGATTTTCATTCAGCATTCAAGTTTGTGTCCAAGATGGTGGAGAAAATCATGATCAGAGATACCAATCGGTTTCATCATTTTCGTGATGTTGCCTGTTCATGTGGGGACTACTGGTAGTGCTGGTTATCAAGGAATAACTAGGTGGTTGTTAGCCTTTTGAACTGAATGGGAATTGACTAGACATTTAATTTCTCCATCTCTAAATAAGGAAGAGAAATCTGTGGCGTTTGTTCTCCGCTGGCAGCATATGGACAAATTACTTGAGCTGTTAGGATAAATTTGTTCCCCGGTGACAATTCAAGTCACAAAGCATATTTGAACTGAGCAGGGTGGGGAGCGTGGTGTTGTGTGCAAATTATAAGATCAAACGCATTGCAAGGGTGAGAGACAGCGAGAATATGCGTTGGGTAATGGCTGCAAGAGCACAACCACAGCACGGTTCTCATTCATACAAATGCAAAATCTCAGCTGCTGTTTGATGATGATACAGAAATAAACTTCCTGAAGAAACATTGAATGGACTGTTATTACGCACTTAGTTGAAAAGATCGGGGAATTTACTTACAAGAAGCACAACAAGAGAATCTGCAAAAAGAAACTGGCCGAAACAAAAGAAGGTAGAGAGAGATAGATAGCAGCTAGAGAATCTGCAGAACAAGATCAGGAAAGATTATCTTCAACTGGGAGCAGTCAATTTCAGGTGCAAAAGCAATAGCAATGGCTCCCTTGATGTTAGTTTCATTTACTAAATTAATGCATGTGTTAATGAGTAAAATAAATGAAATATAGATTATGTCCATATTCTTCAGTAGACTGTATCCAGCAGTCCTATTGAATGCTTCATTCATTTTCTGAAAACATCCTAGATTCGCTACCGGGCATGATGCTCTGTGTCCATTTAACTCTGCTGTGGTTGTGAACGATTGAACACTGCTTGAAATGGAAACTTCACTTTTCTCTCATAAATGAAATGTCCCAGCGTCATATCAGGACTCAGTTTCTGCCCGCAACATCATAAGAAATTAGCGAGCAACATGCAGCCAGGAGTCTCATTAACTATCGTAACCTTGCCAGTGGGGTTTTGAGGAAGAATATCCTACATCCATTACAAAGAGCAGAACTTTTCTGTTCTCTAGCATAAATCATCATACAGTTTACGTAATATTTCATGGATTAGAATGACGGCTCAGAAACGCATGCTATATATAGCTCATTGATAGAAATGCTATAGAACTTGAAGTCCCTTCTGCCCACAAATATTTTTTCTTGGTCAAGCATTGCAAGCAATTAAGAACAGAAGGAGATTGGATTGGATTGAACCCTTCAAAATCCACATTGTTAATGTTGTTGTGTTTGTTGTTATACAGCATCTCAGCCATAAAAAAACAACATTACAAAGGAGAAAAATTAGGGATCCGGTATATTATTCTGGGTGGACATTACAATGAGGTGTCAAAGACGAGGACAAAGGAATAGAAGGCATGCCAAGGAGCAATAGTTCTTAATTCACTTCACATGGCAGTGTTATCATAGTAGTGTTAGTTTATAATAATTAATCTCCATGAAACTCAAGTGAGTAGAGAAGATTAAAACATGATGTTGCGAAAAAAATGCAACAAGCCTGGTAGTGGCAGGCCTTTCTTCTGTATATGAGTCTAAAAATAGAGTAAAAATACAGAGAAACCAAGGGACGAGGTTTGAAGGAAGGAAGAGAAAAGGAAACGCAAAATAAGGAACCAACAGCCCGTTTGTTTGATTGATTGTTGTGCTGTTTCTGCAGCTGTAAGAGAGAGAGAGAGAGAGAGAGAAACAGCAGATGCATGGTAAAAGGCGTGACAGAAGTGTGTGTTGTGGTTGGGACTGTTTTAGCTTAAAATAGCGTAGCGTGTGAGCAAAGCTTAATCATATCATCATTCTTCTTTAGCTAACAGCAACACCAAGCAAAAGTAGTCTCTTTTCAAACAAGATCAGGAAGTCCCCCTAGAGCCCTCAAAGAGGTAAGATATACATACAGAGACTCAAACACATAGACAGAGGAAAAAAGAGATCAAAGTTTAATTTATCTTGTCGACACAATGATTTGATTGGAGCTGTGAGTTCATTATTATAACACATGCATGATGTATCTTTCATTTCATTTGTAGATTCAGCTGTTTTCTTTGAATTTTGTATGATGAGCATTTTGTCTCTTGGTTTTGGCCCTTTGTATATAACAGATTCTTTCATGTGATCACTCTCCCGGCTAGTTTCTTCAATGAATTTCAGACTACATGGCATTTTTTATTCCATTGGTAGAGAGTCTTGTATGTACTTGTGAATCGGGTTGGTTTTCTGAGCATGCAATAATGTGGCCATGATATCTCTCTACAGAAACATAATACAAGTAATGGAGCAAGAGATCAAGAGGAAGAGAGGAAGAGAGGAAGAAGAAGAAGAGGTGAAAGAGGAGTCCTCAAATAATAAATCTACAAAGATACAAGCTGATCATCTTAGTCACCCACATAGTGTAAGGAACGACATCAAAATCGAAAGGAGATCATGCAACCATGAAGAGGACAGCAACACCAGGAATGAAATAACCGGAGACAACAATTTCGCATTTGGGGTATTTGATTTCCCCTGGCTGAAAGAAGAAGGCAGCAGCATGATCTCAAAGGCAGACGAGGAGGAGTGGTGTTTAGAGGACACAATATTCTCCTCATCTCTCTATTACAGTACAACATCTGCCGCTGAATTTTCTGGACAACACTTGTGGGAAACCACTCCAGAAGCCGCGTGCATTGGATCATGCATAGACGTTCCGGTGGACAAGTTTGAGGAGATTAATGCTTGGTCATTGGAAATGGAGGCTACTGTTGATTGAACCTCGACCTCCCTGCTCCAAAACAAAAATGGTGCCTAGTCCTAGCTTAGCTAATCACCGCAAAGTTTGCATTTGCATTGCATGCACACAACCCACTAGGAAATCTTGATGGGTTTTTCTTCATTCCCTAGCATTGCAAACCCAGTAGACAGCTGGTCCTGTTTGCAAGAGTGTTCTGCTGGGAGTTGATTTTTAAAGTACTTTTTATTATAAGTGTGGCAAAATTTGTTTTTAAAAATCATTTATATATTAAAATAATATTTTTTTATTTTTTAAAATTTATTTTTAACATCAAAACAATCTAAAAACTTTTAAAAAATTAAATTAAAAATCAAAAAATAAAAAAAATAAAAGTAATCAAATGAAGCCTGACAAGATACCAGACTTCAAGGTACATATAAGTTGCTCATATTGGGCTTCTACCTTTATTTTCTAAAGTTTCTTGGTGTGTGTGTGTGTCTATATATATATAAACTGAGATTGATATCGTTGATTGCTTATAAATAGTCTTGCCAATGAATGAAAATGACCTTTGTTGGTTAAGGACAAAATTAGGAAACGAGAGAGAGCTGAAAATAGCTTAATTTGTTCATGGTGAGATTCTCTATATATTTTGATGCCATATATTTTCCATCCTTATTGTATATTTTCTTACACTGCAAGGAGTGGTCCAGCGGTGGTTTGTTCCGACTTGTGTTGTGGCCATGGGCCCGTGATCGATGTTGTTGTTTTTATTCATTTTCCGGTCACTCACCGTTCTTTTCGAGCCACGATTTCCTTTGCTGGGGATCCACTGGATGCTTTATCTTGCTCACCACGCAAGCCATGTCTTTGTGAATAACAATCTCGCTAGCTAGCTGCTGCTGCTGCTGCTGCTGCTTTATGCCGATTACAAAACATAAATCATCATTTCTAGTAGTGCTACAGTGATTGATGCAACAAAAGCAATCGATGGAGAGATTGTTAAAGGGAGAGAAAGAAGCAAACCTTTAATTATGGAGATGGTCCCTGTAGCAGACAGATGGTGGTGGTGGTCCTACCCTAGCTTCTTAGTTTCCACACCCATTGCCGTTGTGCCGACACTTCCTGCTTTACAGGTATTCTAGATACCGGTGCTCCGTAATTTAAAAATAAAAAATAGTAAATAGACTATTTTTGTTTTGCTTTTTTAATATAAAAAAATTCAAAATATAAACCAAACATATTATACAACCACCTAATTACATCGCCGTTAATAAGAGGACATGATAGGAGATTTGATCATCGAGAAGTGTCGTGTGCACCTCTTATATATCAAAGCGTGGTGTCCAAATCCCTACATTTTTTTATTATAAAATTAATTATTTAGAGTAAAAGGTCCAAAACACCCTCTGTATCTCTGGCAATAATAACAAAACCTATGTGAAAAGACAAAATCACCTTGAGCTTAGATTGAAGGATTAAATCATGGGAAAAATCTATCATAAAAAAAATATAATTAAAATAATAAGGGTGAGAGTGAAAATAAAAAAAAAATAGAGGGCAAAAAAAAATTAAATTAGAGAGTTAAATTTTAAAGAAAAAAACTTTAACAAAAAAAAAAAAGAAATCAAAAGAACGAGAGTTAAAGTAAAAAAAACAAAAACAAAATAAACTTTGATTGAGTAATGAAATTGAAAACAAGAAAACTTTAACAAAGACTCGGGTAAAAAATCAGAAATCAAAATAATAAGGACTGAATTGAAAAAAATAATATATGACAAATTGTAATTTAAGGGCTAAATTTTGATATGACCAACGACAAACAGCTCATCAACTATCATCATGCGTCGCACCAGAAAGAGAAAGGAGAGGTGACGCTTTTAAAAAAAGACTAAACAACAGATTTGAGAACTAGGAGGCGTTGTTTGTGCCGTCCAAAAGGCACAAATGCCTCCTACGCGTCAACTCGTGATGTCCACATCCTTGCATCTTTTTTATTAAAAAATTAATTATTAAGAGCAAAAAGTTCAAAACACCCTCCATATTTTTTGTATTAAAAAAAACCTAAGTGAAATGATTGAAGGTTGAAATCGGGGAAAATCTATCATATAAAAAAATATAATTAAAAGAATGAGGGTAAAAAAAAAATAGAGAGCATAAAAATAATAAAACTAAAGGGTTAAATTTAAAAGAAAACAACTTTAACAAAAGGATAAAATAAATCAAAAGAATGAGGGTTAAACCGAAAAGAAAACATAAACTTTAATAGAACAATGTAATTGAAAGCAACAAAACTCTAATAAAAGAGGTAAGGACAAAAATCAAAAGAATAAAGAATAAATTGAAAAAAATAATATATGATAAATTACAATTTAAAGACTAGATTGAAAACATAAAGAACGTTTCTAAAAGAGCAAGGGATTAAGATAACCAATTAGAAACATAAAGACCAAACTTGAAAAATGAAAAAAAAAAAGAGAAGAAGACATGCGTGAACTTTTTTTGCAAGAGATAGAAAAGAAGGAAGAAAAAAAACCACATTCAGTGATAAATCATTCATCAACCATCATCACATGCCATGCCAGAAGGATGAGGGAAAGGCGATGCGTTTAATGAAACCGCGGAACAACAAATTTAACCACCGGGAGGTGCTGTATGAACTATCCAAAAGGCGCCCGCGCGCCAATGCATGATATCCACATCCCTGCATCTTTTGTATTAAAAAATATTTATTAAGAGCAAAAGGTCCAAAACAACCTCCATAATTCTAGTATTAACAAAAAAAAAAAAAA
>Ga0325402_1000186_pt1 | contig 35469 bp, 30 predicted proteins | sample PopdelMetagenome_22_FD_207212 | JGI IMG/M metagenome (GOLD analysis project Ga0325402, IMG submission 207212) | Populus deltoides microbial communities from Bellville, Georgia, United States - Xylem-PdKOR-R3 | ecosystem: Host-associated > Plants > Phyllosphere > Stem > Wood/Secondary xylem... | reverse complement strand
TGGATATTTTTAAAGAGACAAATGTATAAACTTTGTTAACTGTAGCCGGTAAGCATGGCAGGGTACATAACTTTACTGCTAGCCATTCATCACCTAGTCTGTCTATATATATATATATATATATATTTGCAGAAACGGAATGTATATTCTTTATAATTATATTTCTAATAGGTAATGTTTTTGAAGTTAAATTTTTGTTTGAGTTTTAACTGGAAAGATTTATGGAGTTTGGTAAAATTATAGGATTTTTCATAGTAAGATTAATCTAATTTAAAATAAAATTGTTGTTGATATTTATGGATTGTTTATTTATAAAAAAGTTTTTGACTAGAATATATATAGACTTATTTATTAAGAATATAATAATATTTTCAGTTTAATTTATATATAATTTCTCTGTATTTAGGTTAACATTAAATATTCATAATAAATAGATTATTATTGAGAATTCTAATTTTATTTTTTATTTGATTTTAATTATTTTAATATATATATATATGAGCTATAATTACAAATTAAAGAAATAGTAAGAATATACAATAATTTCCAACTTATATAAATCACTGCAATAAATTCCACCTCATCATTATCAACAACACAATTACTTTTGTATTCTATCCTGATCAATCCTTGACCATATTAATTACTTTCCTATCACACTTATAATTACCTCTCATTGATGACCTTATATTTTTTTTTGTTTTTTTTTTGTTTTTTTGTTTTTTTTGTTTTTTTTTTGATGACCTTATATTGTGTGCACGGCACAGGTGTTTTATCGATAGTCTGACCTATCTTGTATGATCACTTTAATTCAGCCCATGAGCAATTAAGGAACACCGAATTTAAAGGTTCATATTCAGAGATCTATTCATAATTTTCTTATAATTCTCATTTCTTTTTCTTTTCTGGTATTGCACATTAACATTTTATTTCACAATTTCATTTAACTCCTTTCTCTTGCAAACATATTTTCATGGTCGACCCTACTATTTGGAATTTCCATAATCTTTCTTGTAGTTATTTTTATTTCTTTCATTTATTTAGATATTAGTTCAGATAAACTTGAGTATTTGACATCAAGGTGTATATTTTTTCTAAATTTTTATAATATAACCTATGCGCTTATAATAAAATCCTACAATACATTTACCTTCCAGATCAATTTCACTCTTTCCATTGTAATTCACACACATGTCATCAAAATAACATGAAATTTCAAAAGATTTACTCAAATCTTCCTCCCTCCTATTCCCTCAATTTTGTTCGGCCCTATAGTATTGCATTATTAATTCTTGGATTTATTTTTAATCACCATCACTAATTTACTCTGTTCTTAATTGTTCCATGTTTATTACCTATTTTACACGTAACTTTACATTTCCCCCAGATTTTCCTCATAAATATTGGGTGAAAAAACCACACCCCCCAACTTAAATAACATGGATTAAAGGGTATATGAGATACCCTAGCTACCAAATAAGTTTGAACCCAATTAATTTGCCTTCTCCTTTGCAGGTTTCTCCTCTTTCTCTTTCAATTTTCTTGTTTTCTCTCACTAACCCTCACTTTCTGTCACTTTAAACACTCTCTAATCTTGTGTTCACGAGTTAAATTGTAGTAATCTATACATGACAATCTAAACTTGGTCTGTACACAAGAAATTTGCATAAAAACAAAGAAGAAAGAACAAGAACCTCTCATTCTTTCATCTATGGCTAGCGGGGTTGAATATAAGGGAGGGGGCTGGAATTTTTTTTCAAAATTATATTTTTGCTATTTTTGCTATTGACTATTTCTGTTTGGTTTTGTGTTTCAAAAATATTTTTTTAAAATTTTAATTTTATTTATTTTTTTATTTACTTTAAATTAATATTTTTTGGTGTTTTTAGATCATTTTGATGTGCTGATATCAAAAATAAATTTAAAAAAATAAAAAAATTATTTTGATACATTTTTAAGTGAAAAATATTTTGAAAAACAGCCGCAACTACACTCAAACATGCATGAGTTTTCGATAAAATCTTATTTTGAATTGAAACAAATTTATTTGTATTTCTTAATTAACCTTTGTAAGTTTATCTCATTCTCGATTTACATTATGAGTTAGTTATTTTTTCTCTCGAAATCTCAATTGTAATTGAAAAATTATACCTACTTATTTTTATTCTCGACCCTAAAAGTCCGCTACTAATGATTTTTATTTCATTTTATCTTATTAATTTATTTTGTGAAATTTTAAATATTCATTTAAACTTGTTTAAAATATACTCTACTTACATGTTTTTTTTTTTAATGACACTAGATAAAAGTCCCTCAAGATCTACTTTTTTTTTTAATGTTAAAGAAAACAGCATGCTTAAGATTTTCAACAACTAGATTTGTTTTTAATTATATCAGATTGAGATTAATGTTTACCACAAAAAACTTGCAAAAACATTACTAACTTCTCGAATCCGTAACCGCTATGAAGCAGGGCAAGCAACTAGTTCCATCTAAAATTTGATGCTCTGAACAGACAATAAAAAGCCAGCATCAAACTAGGCAGGTGAAGTGATTTTAGATCAATAAACTCTAACCAAATTTCATATGATCGATCGAGGTACATGGACACTTATAAAAAAATGATTTTCTAAAATAACATATACTTTTTTTTCGCTTAACCCACCACAGTACTTACTTTCAATTATATATATATATATATATATTCCGTTTTGACATGACTCCTGCCACGCTCGTGCAGCAGCATCAAGTAACGAAGAGAGAAAAGAGATGATTGATTGACACCATGGATTCCTTTGATTTGTTTTGCGGGAGAATAATCACCTTTTTTTTCTCGTACTTTCCATGCCACTTTTTGTGTATGCTTGCTTGCTTGAATACATCTCGAGATTATTATCTACAATGTCAAAGATGCAGGACACATCTTAACTTACAAGATTGACGCGTTTGTTGGAGGTTTATGTATCATATCAAAACACTTACTGGGACTCTCTCATTTATTTTAATGCATGCAATTACCACTCTTCAACAACTATTGCGTTATTAGTTAAGAAACTTTTATTTTCACGTAGCTTACAATCCATGCCAACATAAATGTTGGGTATAAAGTATAATTATCTCGAGGTTTCATTTAATTGATAAAAAAAACTTTTTCTCAAAAATAAACAGCAGGTTCCTGTAATTTTCTGGGTATTGTCAAGAGCACTTGAAAAACACACATAGTGCCTCAACGGTGTGCGTGATTACCGAGTAGTCGTCGTATACGGGTCCCAGCAGCTCGAAGGAAGGAAGGAAGGATGCTTCTCCGTTTTTAAGATACGGAAGGAGGAAGTGGTATCGCTGTCATAATTTTTGTAAGTTGTAATAAATATTTTGAATCCATTTTCTTGTTTCTGTTTTTCCTTTTCAGGGGTAGTACTTACTGGTGGTGCTATCATTTTCTTCGTGTCTCCACTCGAGAATGGTAAGTAGAGAAGAGAGAAATTTTGTCTGGGGCCCGCTACTTCCCGTGCTGAGTGTGCTCGACAGCAGCATCTTTCAGATTCGATGCTCCTCTACCCCACGCCCAAAGCCTCCACTCAAAGTCACCTTCTTATCATTTACTGGCTCCGTTGCTTAGGTACTTTGGTACTGACTGGTTGAAGACTACACGCGCTTGTAAGGGCGTTGGTGAAACTGGTCTTCCATGCTTCTTTCTTACCGTGTAAAGGCAACCACTGTCAGTAGCTCTCAGACCGATCGCAAGCTACTCAAATGGTCGCTGCTAAACGACACCGTTGGATTTGAAGATTGAAACGACGTTGTTTGGTGGGAAATCTTAATCCTCGAACTCTGTTAAAATCGCCATCTCTCCACTAAATTTGGCTCGCAAAACTGAAAAGTAAAGTCCCCATTTGGCCAAAAGAAAAATAAAAAGAATCCAAAAAAAAAAAAAACAGAGACTCTCTCTCTCTCACTCGGTGTGTTTAGTGCTTTTATCTATGCTTTTGTGCTGTTGTGTGTGTGTGTGTGTCCGTTCGACAATTCCATGTTTTAATGAATGAAGTGGCTTGATAGATCCACTCAATTTCCAAGACTTCCTTAAACACACACAAATCTCGTGTTTTCTTACCTCGCCTAGGGTTTCTTTCTTCTTCTTTTGTTCACTCTCCTAGGGTTTTTAAAAACCAGAATAAACAAACAAGCAAAAAAAGCAAGAAGATAAAAAAATATGTAAAAATAAGAGCTCTCTAAAGTTTTTGATTAGTATATTTTTAAGAAGTGGCGACTGGGATCGGAGTGAAAGAAGGCAAGATCTCAAGTCAATTGTGATGATATTAGGTTCGATCGAGCATTTGTTGGAATGTTAATTAGAGTTAATCGTGAAGAATCGAGGTATCAAAAATGCATTTCACAAAGCTCGATGACTCTCCTATGTTTCGAAAGCAGGTTTGTGCTCTTGCCTTCTCTCTCTTTCCGTGTGCTTTGTTTTGTAAGGAATTGAAGCTTTGTTAAAGTAACTTTGATGATTGCCAGCTACTTGTAGCAGTGGTGTCCATTTCCCCCCTTCGATTTCTCCAGTTGTTTTAATATTTTATTTAAGGGAAAATGAATTAGAACGTTTAATTGATTGTGTTTTGTTAAATACAGGGCATCTATTCAAGGAAAGAGAAATAAAATATCTATTGCTGTTGTTATTTTACTAAAGGAAATTTTATTTGTGGAATGAATATGATCATGTGTGGTGTGTGCTTGAAATGTTTTAGTAATTTGGCTGATATTGAGGAGAAAATAGATCTGCATTAATAATTCGGCTTTACCATTGCTACTCCTATATGTCTCCTGTTGATACTTTCGTTTTATATTTTTTCCCCTCTAAAATATATTTTTCCAAATTTATTTTGCAATAAATTGCCTGTCCCGTAGTATAGCGGGCTCTTGATAATTTATTTGGTGGAGCAGATACAATCACTGGAAGAAGATGCTGAATCATTGAGGGAGAGAAGTTTAAAGTTCTACAAAGGATGTAGAAAATACACGTATGTTCTCTACGTTTTCGTTTTTGCTTTGATTGGCATTATAAAAAGAAAAGCCTCTATTCATAGTATTTAGCTAATTAAACGATGTTGGAATTTCCTTGCAATGTTTTATATTCTTATTTTTTTAGATCAGTTGACACTATAATAAAAGCTAGCAGCTGTTGGCATTCGCTCAAGTATTTGTAAACTACCCACCACTCTTTTAGACTTCTAATTGCAAGTTGCATGTGGACCTGAATTGAAGGACCTATGCATTACAGGGCTCAGGATTCCTGGATTTGATTTTCTTGCTTCAGAACCTAGTTATTTAGACATAGACAGGAGTGCGGGATATGATTCCCAAAATTAAGAAAGCAAATTCATAGCTGAAACCTGAAACCTCGTCCCTTTTCTTATTCTTCATAGCACCCCAAGTACTGAAATTCATCACTAAGAGTCCCTGCTTAAAGATAAAACAGTTTTTATATTAATTTATGTTTTTTTAAGGTGGTCAAGTTTGTTCAAATATTCCAAGTTAGTCAAGACTGTGAATCTGTTTGGCATTATATGCAGTTGCATTTTCTTTCTTTCTCTCACTTATCTATGTTACAAGCAATGGGTTTGTGAAGAATTTATCTTTGTGCTCTTTTTTTCCTTACTTGCAGTGAAGGGCTGGGGGAGGCATATGATGGGGACGTTGGTTTTGCTAGTGCTTTAGAAACATTTGGTGGAGGGCATAACGATCCTATTAGTTTGGCTTTTGGAGGTATTTTTACTTGAAATTCTATTTATTTGTTGTGGCTCAGATGATGATGGACATTATTCTGTTGTGCCATTGGAGAGTTGCAAGCACCAAGACTTTTTCTTCTCTGTTGCTTGATTAGTTGTTGCCAATCAAGTGCAGTACTCATTTCAGTTTGTAGGATGTCTTAGTTCGCCCTGGTTAATCTTGGTAGTGTTGAAATTTTAATTGTGTTTACTGAGATTATTGATTGAACATCTTGTGCTAATGTAGGCCCTGTTATGACCAAATTCACCATAGCCTTGAGAGAAATTGGGACATACAAAGAAGTTCTCCGATCCCAGGTAACATTTTGTAATTTATTGCACTGAATGCTTGACACATTAACATCTCTTCTTCTAGAAGTGATTCTGTTCTTATTGTTATAGCTTAAGCTTAGTTAATTGAACTTAAAAAAATACTTCTGTTACAATTCCTGTACTTAGTTCGTAAGCTGAAGTGTGTTGTCAAAGGGCAATTGCATACATGTTCAACTTCTTTCCCTTTACAACCCATTTGAGCACCTGATAAACGGGATCTTTCTAGATAACGTTTCAAATAGAGCAGTAAAATAAGATCATTCATACAAGAACTTCTTGATGATAAAAACTTGTAATAAACTTCACATCTAATGCAAGTCCTAGATAATCAGCTGGAGAAAGCATAGGCATCTAGTAATCCTGAGCTCAAATAGAGTATTTGAACCCATGCTACATAGAACACAGAATTTTAGGTACAATAGCTGGCATTTATTGAGCTTATCTGGAGAAAACGATCCAGTTCTTGCTCTTCCTTAAGAAAAAATATGTTTTGTTCTCTGGTGTGACCTGTGCTCCTTTCCTTTTGCTTTTCAGGTTGAACATATGCTGAATGACAGATTATTACACTTTGTCAATATTGATTTGCTTGAGGTGAAGGTACTTAATATTGCCAAATGCCTATCATTGTCTCCTTATGATGGTCAATGAATGTCATGCAAATCTGGGGGGAAGGCCAAGCAACCAAGTTCATGCAAAATATAAATTTTGCAAGGCTGTGATGTGACTTTTCCTTATATTGTAACTTAAATATAGTACCATTTAGGATTGATTTATTGATAGCCATCCAACTTTCTGTGCTGCTCTCTCCCATCAGATCCACATTCTCCAAATTTGTTTGTTCAACTCTTGATTATTGTGAGATCTCTAAGGAGTTTTATGGTTTCCCTGTTGTGAAATTGCAAATTTGTTTTCATGGTTTCATTTGATGTGTCTGTACACTTTAATGCTCCCCAATTCCTGGATATTGCGTTTAATTGCTACTTTAAAAAATCTTCTCTTAATGCAGGAAGCAAGGAAGCGTTTTGACAAGGCTAGCCTTCTTTACGACCAGGTATTTCCCTCTTTATAAGATTTTTAATATCTTGCCATCTTTTTAGATGCCATTTGATTGAATGAACTTATCATGGTAATTTAACATTTTTTCAGAATAATTCTAGACTCTTAGTACCATTAACTATGAAGTTGACTGCTAGTCAGAAATGTTGGGATGAACCTATAATGGTCTTTGTTCAGTCTAAGGAAATCTTTGCTATTGCAATAATGCTACAGTTAAGTTTATTATCATCCCAAGCTATCTTTGCAACCTGCAATGGTAAGTGAAGTCAAACACAGCATGCAATTGAATTGCACAACTTTTAGGCCGACAAATTTAATACACTAACTGGAATTGAGCTGAAATCTGCTGCATCACACATAAAAGAAAAGGCACACACACACACACACATGTATGTATCTTTATGTTGCATTGGGAGGTAAGGTTTTAGTTATCGAAGGATAATTGACTTTGTGCTTCCAAAGCTCTGTTTGGCCTGGTATGTTACACATATTTCACCATGAGCCGTGGAATAGGAACTCAAGATGTGCAGTATCCACAGCAGCATGGATGTTGCATCACGATGATGACTTGCTCATGCACTGTTAACTAGATTTTGGGGATGTTCGAGTTGTTTACACATGGCCATTGCTAATAGGGTGGATATACAGAATGCAACTTGAGCCATGAAGTTCCATACTTGAATCTATGCAAAATAGTCTTTTGTTTGTAGTTAATGTTCACATATGCGACAGGCTCGTGAGAAGTTTCTGTCACTGAGGAAAGGCACGAGGTCTGATGTGGCTATTCTTTTGGAGGAGGTATTATGATTTTGCTGCGGTTCTTATCTATGGCTGTGATCTTGAACATCCTCCATTTTATATTTCTAATTGATTTTTGATATATACCAGGAGCTTCATAATGCAAGGGCTGTGTTTGAGCAAGCTCGCTTTAATCTAGTAAGTAAAACCCAAACTAGCTACTTCATCTACCACTCCTTTTTTTAAAAAAACTTAATATAGTTAATATTAACACTTATTCTGATATTTCAAGAACTTGGATTTTATAATCTGCTCACTCTGCATCCAGGTAACTGCTATTTCTAATGTCGAAGCAAAGAAGAGGTTTGAATTTTTGGAAGCAGTCAGTGGGACAATGGATGCACATCTTCGTTACTTCAAACAGGTAGGACACACGGTGGTACTTCTGTACTTTATGGACTTGCTTTAAACTTTATCATGCATATGCTCATGTAAAACCTTTGTTGCTTGTAGGGCTATGAGCTTTTGCATCAAATGGAGCCATACATTCATCAGGTTTATTTTACTATGTATTTCTGTAGATTACTGTCAACTCTTCCAATAGTCATGTCATTATATTCAAAATATGTGAAATCTGATTATTGTTTTGAGGAAGACTATGTTTTGTTCATACTTCCTGCCAAAAAAAAAAAAAAAGAGAAAGAAAGAATAAGAAGGAAAGAGAAGAAGAATAAAAGGATGATTATGCCATTCAGAAGCTCCATTGGATTTTAGTCATCAAACGACTTTGCCATTTAAGTGAGCGCTGACGAGGGAGGTTGGTGAAAGGAGATGTATTCGAGTTGCTTATTCATCGATAGGCCTCTCCTTATTCATTCTTTTCTATAGGGCAGGCCTGAAGACCAACAGTCCAGCAAAGAAGCTAATACCATTACACTGTGAATGGCATTTCGTAGAATCAACCATCAATAATATGTGAGCTCTGGCCATCTTAGAAGCTTCACAATCTTGTGCTCCAATATAAATCTTAGCTTTTGGGATGTTTGAATAGTGAGGAAGGTTGGTGTGGTGACCCCTACAATTTTGAAGAGGCTCTATTTTATACGAGTAAATATTTGTGGATTGGCAAGTATGAGGATGTGTACAGAGGCGAGACTTTGGCAGGGTTGGTTGTCTCAATGACTAGCTAATATCAAAGTATTCAACTTGCATTTATGTGCCTAAATTTGTTTGATGGGAATTGATTTTGGTTAGTTTTTAACTTTTCTGGACTTCCTACATGTCATTAATTTTGTATGTTGAACTGTAAGGTCTTGGGTGAACATGGCACAGGGCAAGCACAATGGTAAAGAAAAAAAGAAAAAAAATGGCAACTAGTCTTTTCTTAGTTGACTCATGGAAACAAGACGTCTCTTGTTGTTTTTGCAGGTTTTGACTTATGCTCAACAATCAAGGGAAAGATCTAACTATGAGCAGGCATCTCTCAATGAAAGGATGCAAGAGTACAGGAGACAAATTGATCGTGAGAGTAGATGGTCTTCCAATGGTTCTAATGGATCTCCAAATGGAGATGGTATACAAGCCATTGGTAGAAGTTCACACAAAATGATAGAGGCTGTTATGCAATCCGCTGCAAAGGGGAAGGTGTGTAGAACTTTTACACCTATGAGGGAACTTTTACAGATCCTTCTTTTCCGGGTGAATTTTACTTCTAAAACAAGAAGCAAACTTTCAGGTTCAAACAATCAGACAAGGTTATCTGTCAAAACGATCCTCTAGCTTGAGAGGTGACTGGAAAAGAAGATTTTTTGTTCTTGATAGCCGAGGAATGCTTTATTACTATCGTAAACAGAGCAGCAAACCTTCAGTGAGTAATTATGTGAAAAAATAAGTTTATGTATAGAGTGCTTGAAGTTTATTCTGTTCTTGATGCCTACTGGATTTTTTCATCATGCTTGATATATTTTATAGGGTTCTGGCGGTCAACTTTCTGGTCAAAGGAACAGCTCTGAGCTTGGATCTGGATTGTTAAGTCGATGGCTTTCTTCTCACCATCATGGTGGAGTGCATGATGAAAAGTCTGTTGCTCATCACACCGTGAACCTTCTTACATCAACAATTAAAGTCGATGCTGACCAGTCAGATCTGCGATTTTGCTTCAGGATCATCTCACCAACGAAGAACTACACATTGCAGGTATGATGTGGGATGTATCTTGTATATGTGGCTTGGGAGTAAAAGCTGCCTTGCATTTTAAATATAATCACCATTGTTGATTTCTGGCAGGGACGGATAAGATGTTTTGTAATTAAGGATGTTTTCTGCAATAGATCCTTAACAATGCCTATTTATGCATGTCAGTGCAGGCAGAGAGTGCACTGGATCAAATGGATTGGATTGAAAAAATAACAGGGGTTATTGCTTCACTACTAAGCTCACAAGCTCCTGAGAGGGTAACTATTCAGAGCATTGTTGGCATTTTAATTCTCAAGACTTTTTTATGAGTGTAGTTTTGTTAAATTTCAGTGTCTCTCGGCTAGTCCCCTGGGAAGTGGTCATCATCGGTCTGCCAGTGAGAGTAGTTCATTTGAAAGTACTGATTTTGATCCTTCTGCTGTTGATGAATATGCATCTGAGAGGAGCCATGCTGCCTTACATCATGAACGAGCATTCAGAAGTTCGCAACAGCAACGAACCAGTGCTGAGAAGCCAATTGATGTGTTGCAAAGAGTTTGTGGAAATGATAAATGTGCTGATTGCGGTGCCCCTGAGCCAGATTGGGCATCTCTAAATCTTGGAGTTCTTATTTGCATTGAATGTTCTGGTGTTCACCGTAATCTTGGTGTACATATATCAAAGGTAAACTTCTTTTCAAGTTTGGAAGATTTGATTTTTTGCAGTATGCTTTGTGAGCCATACTTATTTCTTAATAAACATCTTGCCATTAATGTTGGAAGAATGTGGGTGGTATCAAACGCTTGTTGGACAGCAATATAGACCAGTATCTGTGAAAGATGCTTCGAGCTCATTAAATAAAGCAGTTTGCTATCATTTTCCTTCATTCACACCAGATTCAGTAGCCTGAAGAATATTAGCTAGGTGGACAGACTTCGGGATGACTTGATTGACTTGTCAATTACTACTGTTTTTCACTTTTCACTTTATCAACAACCAGAAGATTGTATGCTGGTCCTAAGCGTCATCTCTTTCATCTTAAAATAAATTGGCAAAGTTGCTGTATAATTGGATAATTATCTTAGCAGATTAGACAGGGTTTGAGTATATGCTTATTGTTATGGACAGCACTATTCTTGAAGGTGCTCTGGTTATGTCCATTGTTAATTCGTACTGGTGATATTAATATTGTATGTTCATCGGTCCAGCACTTAACCTGTTGAATTTAATTGCAGGTAAGGTCACTTACACTCGATGTCAAGGTGTGGGAGCCATCAGTCATAAGTTTGTTCCAGTCTCTGGGAAATGCCTTTGCTAACTCAGTCTGGGAGGAATTATTGCAATCAAGAAGTGCCTTGCAGGTTGAACTCATCCCCACAGGGTAAAGAACCATCATTGAAACAAACATTCCCTTTTATCTCAAGCTGTATATAATTACTTCTATTACTCGTTGCTAATATTCATGAATGTTCTGCGGGTGAAGCTCGTTCAAGTCCGATAAACCACAGCTGCTCTTTATCGGCAAACCCAATCCTGCCGATTCTATATCTGTAAAGGAGAAGTTTATCCATGCAAAGGTTTAACTAATAACTTTGTCCCTAGCTTTCATTTCTAGAATCTGTTCTTTTAGTTGCAGATAATTGTTCATGGTTTTTTTATTTTTTATGATTGGGATAAGCTATTGTGGACATGTTAGAACTTGGAAGTGAAATCTTGGTTTCCTTTGGATGACAGTATGCCGAAAAGGTATTTGTTCGCAAGCCTAGAGACAATCAAAATAGTCAATCAGTGGCCCAACAGATCTGGGAAGCTGTTCGTGCCAATGACAAGAAGGCTGTATACCGTCTTATTGTTCATCATGAAGCAGATGTCAGTGCTGTGTATGAGCAAGCATTTTGTAGCTCTTCCCTAACACTTGCTAAAGCGATGCTATTGCAAGAGCAGACAAACCCTGAACAACTCTCTAGCTACTCAACGGGGAATTCATTGGATAGGTCTTCCACTAGCTCTTTAAACTTTGCAGGGTCAAGTGAAGGCCTGACCTTAGAGGATCTAGATGGTTGTACCTTGCTTCACCTTGCTTGTGAAACAGCCGACATTGGCATGCTAGAACTCCTCTTACAGTATGGTGCGAATATAAATTCAACCGATTCTAGAGGTCAGACACCGCTCCACCGTTGTATTCTCAGAGGCAGACCTTTCCTTGCAAAATTGCTCCTCTCAAGGTGAATTTTACTGATCCATGTCTTGTCATGATTACATCACGCATGTGCCATGCAGTTTATCACTTATCATCTTTGATATGCGCATCACTCTGTCCAGCATGCTTCCTACAAGGGAAAAAAAAAGCATTATTAAGATCTATGAAATGCTTTACTAAATTGTCCTAATGCATTTGCAGGGGAGCAGATCCACGAGCTGTTAATGGTGAAGGTAAAACCCCGCTTGAGCTTGCCATAGAGTCCGGCTTTGATGAGAGTGAGGTCCTTGCATTATTATCAGACTCAAATGGTTGACATGCTCAAGAGGAATATATTTGATTGGTGACTACAATGAAGCTGGAGAGTTGAAACATAAATTGGCTGTGGTATTATGCTCTTTTTTTTTTGTAAGTATATTTTTAAGTTTAATCTCCATTGAAGATGTAAGCAGGGTTTGAAATAGAGGAGAGTGGTAGGTTGGCATGCCTGCCCCAGGGGCATCTCTGCAAAATTAGTCGGTCAAGGTTGTATTGATAATCTCCCCCTGGTGAGAACGAAAGGGTCTGCTATGTGAAATGGTTTTGTTTAATCAGCTTGTTTTGTTGCTTTTTGTGGTGGAGCTGAGAGGATTTAGGTTTAGGGCATTGTGTATTTGTACATTTGATTTATTCTAGTGAAGCTTTCTTGTGAATGGAAATTTGCACCATCCAGAAAAACAAAAAAAAAAAAACCCTCAAATTTTTTAATTAGAATCAAGTGCTAGATAAATGCTGTGGAGGTGAACTGAAAGCCAACTTTTTTAATCAACTTGAGAGAATTGAATTGAGAAATTTGGAACAGTCCCCAGCAGCCTGTGATTGACTAGACACTTGAACGTACCTGACAGGCATGTGCAGGTTAAAGAAAAGCCGTGGTATGATGACCAGCCATATCTCTGATGACCTGATACGCGGCAGTGCTGTCAGACTTGAGAAAGGGAGCCGGTTCGTGATTGATTTAGGAAATAGTAGTTAGGATTGAGGGAGTCAATTGAAGGAAACGTTCCACCTGATGATAAAAGAAAAGGGGGTGAAAGGAACTGGTCCTCCCTGAAATTGCTCTGCCCAGGTCTCTAAACCCAACCGTTCAAGGGAGGTGTTCTCTGCAATACGACACTGTAATGAGTTAAGCAGCAAAGGGGACTGGTTAACGTTAACAATTAATAACTAACACTAACGTTAATTAGTCGGGCAATGGTATAATTATTACTTGAGTACTACCAATGACAGATGAGGGTGACAGTCTTAAGGTTAAACATGTTGTTGTCTTGGATAGAAAGATGATGAAGAAAAGCAACCGCTGCAATTGTGATGAGGTAAACAAAATTATTTGAAGAGGATGCCACTTGGAAAGAATTAGAAGAATTGTCCGAACAATTTTCAGAATTCAAAATTGATTCTTCACGAAAAGAATTTTTTGAAGACGAGAGTATTGTTACAACATATGAGGAAATTCATCAATAGCATCAATAATAATAGCTGTGACTGAGGGAATAATTTTACCAAAAAAAATAAAATAATATATATATATAAAGAAAGAAAGAAAGAAAGAAAGAACGACAGGGAAATGCACTTCTTCTCGGGTGAAGAAAAGAAAAGAAATATATAAAATTACAAATCCTACGACAAGACAGTGGCATTTGTTTAATAATCATAAAAAGTAAAAACCTCATTCCAGCACAGATTCCCGTGATGTTCCTTCCTTGCCATATCAACGGTCAAGATCTCATCAAGACATCAACAAATGAACTCCTCCTCTACGCTGTCGCTCGCTCGCTCGCACCCAAACAGAGTTCGATGTTTCGCTTTCGGCCTGGTGATAAGGACACGAGTGATGCCTGTCCTTACATGGCTATGGACCCAGCTCTGCTCTGGTCTTCTGAAAGGCGGGAAGGGAAGGGAACCCCGAGTTTTAGGATTGTTGAAGATGGATTTAAAATTGTATTCAATTTATTTTTGGATATTTTATAAATTAAAAAATATGATCTATTCAATTTTTTTTTTAATTTGGGCTGCTTGATTATAATATTAGACAAACTTGTTAATTATAATTATCATGATACCTTAAATATAATTTTCATGCTTTAAATTATTACATCTTTTTACTCGGGTAAAAAGATAAACTACCTTTTATTATCTTAAAAAAATTTACTAGAAAACCTAAAAACAAGAAATTTAAAGTAAAAATATTTTTAAATAAAATAAAAAAATTTTAATTCTGTATCTTATTAAATGTAAAAACAAAAAAACAAAATAATATATAAGTTAAATCGAGTTAATTAGATTTTAAAAAATATAATTTATTATTTAATCCGCAATATTTGTTTTTAAAATTTTTAATTTATTATCATTAATAATATTTATATTTTCCGAGTTTGATGAATCATCAAATAAGACAAATATTATAAACGAAATCTTCTTCTTTTCTAACACCCCTACCAAGTTTTGTCCTCGTGAGAAAGAGAAACAAAAGAAAGATTGAGAGTCCCCTTCCCTCTCATTTGTAAGAAAATCGAGAAAGCGAGCGAGCGAGAGAGAGAGTCTCACACACTGAATGTGTTGTTTATTTTCTAGAGAGAGAAACTGAAAAAGAAAAAGACTCCCATAGGAGGAGGCTTTAGTTAGTAAGTAGCTGCTGTAGTTCTTTTTTGTTTCTCTATCTGCTACTGTTTTAGTATTATATTAACTGTTTTCTTTCTTTATAACAGCAAGCAGTTGAGGGCCTTTTGATTTTGTTCTTGAGGTAGTCAAAGAAAACGAATAGTCACTACTCTGACTTACTATTAGAAGAAAAGAAGATTGTATCATTTCTGATGTTTTTGTGTTTCTGGGGTTTGTTGAAGACCTTTTCCTTGGTGAAATGTGGTGTATTTTGGGGGCAGTAACCAATGCGTACAGTGTGAGTGCAGCTCTCTTAGTGTGAAATTCACCGAAGAAGTGGGAATCAGTGACGTTAAGATTCTTGGTTTCTTTCTGGTGAAGATTTTGAGTTGGGATTCGATTTTTATCTCATATTATCCCTTAGTTTCCAGCACTTGGAAAAAAGTTCTCTTAACAAATATGGCTTAATATATATGATGGGGTTTCTTTAAGAAACTGGTCCTCTTGAAACTCCTGGGTTTCTTGTTTTCAAGCTCCTTGGAGTTGGTGTCCTTGAGAATGCTAAAGATTGAAGCTTTATGATTAATGGTTCTTGGGTTTAAGCGAAAATCTTGAGTTATAAGGAGTTTTGAAGATGTGGGCTGTGGAGATTTTGATGAGCTTGTGGTATCATTTATAGGGTCCTGTGGGAGGTCTTGAGGCCTTTTAGGTCCTAATGGAGAAAAGAAGATACAGTCTTCGAGTTAGCAATAGCAAAGTCACAGCTTCACTGCTTTTTGTGTTCGTTCTTTGCTTGTACTACGCAAGTGTACAATGTCAAGAAAGTAGTAAAGTCACACCTCCATCTCCTTCTACTCCAACCCAATCCAAGAATGGACTCAAGAGAATACTTGTAAGCATCTTCTTAGGAGTCTTGACTGGATTAATAGGAGCCGTTGTTTTTGCTTTTGTAGTCCGTTTCTTGGTCCGGTACATGAAGAGAACTCCGATTCTCAAAGGCCCAGTTATATTTTCTCCAAAAATCACTCCTAAAAGTCTTCAATCAGCTCTTGAAAATGAGAATCAATTGCTAGGTTCAAGCTCCAATGGAAAGTATTACAGGACTGCACTGGACAATGGGCTAACCATTGCTGTCAAGAGGTTCGAGCCATTTGAGATTGGCTCCCCTGAGAGGCAGAGCAAATCAGTAAAGAGAAGGATACAGCAGGAGCTGGAAATGCTAGCTAGTTTGAGACATCGGAATCTGATGAGTTTAAGGGCTTATGTTCGCGAGCCAGATAGGTTCTCTTTGGTTTATGATTATGTGCCAACCGGGAGTCTTGAAGATGCAATGAATAGAGTGAGAGAGAATGAGTTGCAACTTGGATGGGAAGTTCGGCTTCGGATTGCCGTTGGGGTTATTAAAGGGCTTAGGTATCTTCATTTTGAATGCGCCCCTCAGATTTTGCATTATAATTTGAAGCTCAGGAATGTGATTTTGGATGCTGAGTTTGAACCAAGGTTGGCTGATTTTGGACTGGCTAAGCTTACGCCTAATTTGGATAGAACTACGTCTGGATATAGTGCTCCTGAGTGTTTCCAAGATTGCAGGTACATGAAATTAATTTGTTGCACTTCTATTCAGCGGTAATTATGACATGACTCGATGACTTGTAATTGTGATACTTCAAAGTTCAAACATGTGGGAGCTTCATCTTCATCACTATGCATGGTCTCTGCATCTGAATGGTTTCTAACTATTGCGTTTCTTTTGGCAGCTTAATAATGTGATAGTTAATTATATTAACGTTTAACTTGCTTCATGGCTCTCTTTGGTGTCTTTGAAGATTCAACTGTTTTATTAGGCTGTAAACAAGATGAATCATCTGACTAAAGTGAAAGCTAATCTCGCTAATAAACGAATGGGAAGCAAATGGAATTCGCTAAGCACCTTTATAAACAAAATTAATCTCTCTTAGCTAAAGTACCTTTAAGAGGTCTCCACCCAGTATGCTTTTATTGGGATTTCTTGATGCTAATTTGCTGGGGCTTAGAATGTGTTCAGCCATGATCTTTAGCTTTTATTTTTTTACGATATGCATGATTGCTTTCTTTTATTTCTGATGCATGCTTTGTTTTAAAGCTAAAACTTCTTTATGTGGTTATATAACAAAGATGAATGGATATTTCCAATTTCGATAGGTACTCGGATAAAAGTGATGTTTTCAGCTTTGGGATGATATTGGGTGTTTTGCTAACTGGGAGAGACCCTACAGATCCATTCTTCGGGGAAACAGCTAGTGGGGGTAGTTTGGGTCGTTGGCTTCGACATTTGCAACAAGCAGGGGAGGCGCGAGAGGCGCTTGATAAGAGTCTTCTTGGGGAAGAAGTTGAGGAAGATGAGATGCTTATGGCAGTGAGAATTGCTGTTGTTTGTCAATCAGAAATGCCTGCAGATAGGCCTTCAAGTGACGAGCTTGTCCCCATGCTATCCCAACTGCACAGTTTTTAAAGGAAATGTAAGTAAAATCGCTAAAAACACAGGTCAAATTGGAATTTTGTTGAGTTCTTTGGTTTGCAGTTCATGTGGACCAACTCTTTTCTCAGATTGGTAAAGAGGTCATGATGTGGAGCCCTATGGTTGCTTTTTTTCTTTGGTTTCCACCAATTCTTGAATTTGTAAGTTCTGCTAATTATCATACAGTAGTTTACAGTGTTGTATACCTAACCAGTGCTGTGACTGAAGATTGGTAAGTCAAGGAGATTACTTACTTTAGAGGAAAAAACTCATTATCAATCGACTACGTGGGACACAATCTGCATTATCGTGTTCTCTCTTCTAACGATGGTGGGATTGTGTTGGCTGTCTTTGTTTGAACGAAACTTTTTGGAAATTGCACGTCCTTTTACCTTAAAAAATCACGCGGTTCTCTGTTTATCTACTTTGTCTGTTAAGGGTGCTGTCAATTCCAAAGCAACAGGAACCTTTAAACTTTATTGCATCAAATTAGATCCAATTGTGGATTGATCTTTGTTGAATGTTGCCTGTGTAGGCAACTTGTCAATGTTCATGAACCTTTGAACTTCACTGCATCAGATAGAACGGGGGTGGAAGTAGATTTTATTGCATATGCAACGTGTCAATACATGCTTGGCAATATGCCTTTTCATGTGGGAACTTGTTTGAGTTTGGGACGGCCATTTTAATATCGCAAGACCATCCAATCTGTTTTTTTGTTCTTTTTATTTCATTGAAGTTGAATGCAGTGCGGTTTATTCTTGCTTTTCTCCTTTCTGGGTTAAGAATGACACCTTTTCTTTGCCTTTTTAATTCATTAAACAGCTAGAATATCTTCTTCATGTGGACAGTTCACGCATGCATGTCACTACCACCAATAAAGCTCTACAGCATATATTCTATTATGAACTTAGCTGAACTTAATGGTTTGGAATCATTAACTCCAGCTATGTGTCTCCTGTAAATGTCTTTCTGGGATTTCTCCTGTTTATATTGAAGAGTGAAAGTCGATGGGATGAGCCTAGTAGTGAGCATGTATATGGTAAAATGTACCTGATGATGTGGGTATGCCTTGGGAGCATGAAAAGCCTGCAAAAAAGCATGAAATGGGATACTGAGAGATCGGAAAGGTCATGCTTCCGGGACCAAAAGCAGGAACATGGTGCGAAAGGCTTTAAGTTGAGTAATAATAGAAAGTGTCAATTGCCCCTTACAGCTGTAATTACCAACCATTCCTTTGTGTGGATTTACACGGGCACTTGCTGCGTTATCTGGGAACGCACAAACGGTGATTTACAAAAAGAAAAAAAAAATTATTTAAAATTGTTTTTTTATATATTTTGGTATCGCTTTCATATATTTAAAAAAATTAAAATATATTATTTTAATATATTTTTATATAAAAAATATTTTTAAAAAATAACAATAATATTACCATACCAGATAATCCCTAAATTGTCATGCAAGGCCGGGTCAAAGGCTGCTAGCAACTCTTCCTGTTGCCATTTTGTCGTTTGTGAGGTTTTTTTTTAATTATTTTTTTATTTTTTTACGGATAGTTGGAGATTTCAGACTCGTAGAAATAATTGATCTAAAGTTAATTATTGCATTGGAGGATGGTAAAATGATATGTCTGTGACATCATATCGACCAGTGTGCAAAGTGCAAACCATGTCGTCTGGTTTCAATGATGGCACGGGGCTCTTCTTCTTCTCCTCTTTTTAACAAATTAGGTACCCGAGGTTTTTTTTAAAAAAAAATTAATTTTTTTTATATTTTTATATTGTTTTGATATAATAATGTTAAAAATAAATTTTAAAAAATAAAATAAAAATATTATTTTAATTAATTTTTAAATAAAAAACAATAACTACTATAATGCTAAATATTAGCATTATATGTTATCATAGTAAGGATGTTTCGTTTGGTTTGATTTTTAATTTATGATTTTTCATGAACTTGGGTTAAAGATGCGAGCTTAAAATATCAAATTCTCCTTTTGTTTTCTTGGATTTCAATATTTGCTAGCAAATTAATCGAACTACATTTAAAATAAAATTATCAAATCAAACAAACCACAACTAAATGAATTAATTTATGGTAGAATGGTTCTCCATGAACACAAAAGGAAGATAGAATTACAACGGCTAGGTGCTTGTTGGCAACGCGGTGCTCTGTTGAAAGTTTTATATTTTGATGCTTTTAATGAGGTCTGTATTACCAAACTTAGTGGCTTCAAGCTCTAATTCCACACACGGTTCATAGAAAATGCAGGCAGCCATATTTCTGGCACCACCACTTGTCCCTCCTGTAACACCTAACAAAAGCTTGGCTTCGCCACAGAGGGCCGTCTCGAGGTTACAGACTCCCAATTGCCCCCCCGATCAAAGCAAGTTCCCCAGCGGCAAACGACACCTCAATAGTTGTTTACAGCTCCTTTTCCTCGTATGTTCTATCCTCCATCACCTTCAGTTTCCTTTCTTGAACTTCAGAAGTTATGATTAACAATTTACTTTCTTTACATGTTTTGTCCAGTGTTTTCCCAGGTGAGGCTTCTGAGACAATAGGAGGGGAAGCTTGCGATGTTGAGATGTATCCTGAAGTGAAGCTCAAACCAGATGCTAGAAATACTCCTCGCAGCACTTCAGTGCAGATTGACAGAGAATATTTAGAGTACAATAGTCCCAAGAAGTAAGACCTTAGGATCCCATTTCTCATTTTACAAGTTTTAAAGATTTGCAATTAGAAGAATTGAACAAAAAATCTGAGATTCTAACGAGGATTTTTTTTCATTACAGGGTGTTCCAAGAGGAGACCTGTGATGATCTTGGAGGAGAGTTCTGTGACCCTGGATATCAGGGATGAGTTTACTAGTAATATCTTATCAAGAAAAATAAATACGAGTGCACCCTACGTCCCTACCATGTTCGTGACTTCCTTTTCTTTGACTCTCTGAATATGGATCTCTTGGTAGCGTCCAGACTAAAGTTCTTGAAAGTTGAAAGTAAACTTATTGTGAATTTAGCTTTCTATACTATCAAATATTCTTGTGTACTGTTATGCGCAGGGCTGGAAATGATTATGATGTTAATAGAGGAAAAATGATCATTTCAAGTTCAGGTTATGTCAGTTGCATCGGATATTGAAACTACGCGAAGCATTTTAACGAGCCAAGCCACAGCAGAAGTGCGAGTTTGTGGCTTGCATTTGACCGAATTCACATTCATCTCGTAGAATGTAGTAACGATTTTAATGAAACTAGAAGCGCGACTGAGGGTAAAAACAATGCAAGAAGAAGAAATAACCAAAATGGGAGTGCTGTAAACTTTAGTTTCAGGAAAAACCATGACTAATTACAAAAGAAAAGGCACGCTTCTGCTCAAGTGTTTAGAACTATCAAATGCTGGAATGAACATTTCGATTTGCAAAACCAGGGTACAAGATAAACACATATTGGCACATCTTTTACTGGAAACTGGACCTAGAAGTCACATAATCCAAAAGAACTGTTTGTTGATTGTATACCCGTAATGTTGTTGGAATCATATAACATCATTTAGCGGCGATTAATTGCTCTACACTAGCACTAACAACAGCATGATTGTCTATCTCCTCATCCTCAATGATCCCTTCCAACAATAGACGCTGATAAACTAACGAGTACTTTGCAATCTTCATTTTCTCAGTGCTGTCACTTCCCACGTTGCTGTAACTTTTTAGAAGAAATGATCCATTGCCATCACCTTAAGTATAAACAATCAGCCATATTGTAAACGAAGAAATGAGACACACCAATATGATATTCGGAGGCAGCACAAAACAAAATAAATATCATTTTGCTGAACAAACCTTTGATCGTGAAAATGGATGGAACCCATCTTTTATAAAGGAAGAGCAACCTCGGGGAGTCTCCATGGTGTGTATCAGAGATCAAAAGCTTGCAGTGTCCTTTGTCACTGCGATTCCAACAACTTAAATCAGATATCTCTAGTTCTAACTTTTAATAAAAGATTATGAAACTCAAGCAGTACAGTTGCAGTAGTAACTAAAAAAGCTTACTTTGAGGACATTACTGCATTGTGGCACAAAGCTAAAATCCGAACCAGTGCTAAGTCTCTTCCACGAGGATTACCATATCTCTCTTGGCATTTCCTTAAAAGAATTTCGGAAAGTAAGAAAACCCAAATGAAGTTAACCACAATAAATTCAGTATATAACCTCTCACACCGGGAGAGAATTGGAAAATGAAGAAAAGGGAATACCTTTCATAGAAAAAGTCTCCAAAATCATCAACAACCACAGATAGAGGAAATGTATCATGCAGGTGGAATGCAGCAAAATACTTCTTGATTCCTTCATCGTCTTCCACATACCTTAAAAAAAAGGGAATCGATCAATTATTACAATTGTAGCTCAGATGCAAGCCATGCTTAGGATAATTAACAGTGCGTGGATTATTTACTTCATTTGAATGCGTTTAAAGATATCAGAAGACGGTTGAATACCCTGAAACATTTAAGAAGTATTAACTCTATCAGAAGATGGTTATACCCCAGAGAAACAAAGAAACAATAATACTTCCTTTTCTACAAGGGAGAGCAGTTCTTACCTGAGAAAGAAAAGGAGGGGCGCTTTCTATCCTGCTACGGTGGCATATGAAGACCACTTTGCGATCATCCTCAGCTTCTAACGCGACATTGTAAGCGAACTGGAAAAGGAGAGACGTTTTCCCGCTGCAAATTCACTCACTTGAAATAATCACACCTTGGAAAACTATAATAAATCGGGGAAGGATAAGCGATTACCAGGAAGGAGGCCCGGAAAGAAGCATAAATGGGTGGGACTGCGACTGGGACAGGGAGTGGTGGCGAGCGAAGTCGAAGTCCATTTGGGTCGTAGAGAAGAATGCCTCCACCATCCTTGTTAGAGATGGAGATGCCTCACTGGTAAATTTGCAAAGCGCCTTGAGGTTCGCTAGCTGAAGATATGGGATGGCCTATGTAATGGAAAGGCTTCATGAGCCCAAAAATTGGAAATCTTCAAAGCCCATGATGATTCTATGCTTGCTCTGCTCTTGGGCTTGAGGTCACTATATAGACATGATTATTTTAATAATAATGCACTTTCTCCACGATTTCCACATGAAATTGGGGTCATGCAACTGACCGCATGCCACGGGGAATGAAAACGAGTATGAATTGCTGTTATTAAAAATTTAGTTTTTTTAGTTTAAAATTAATTTTTTAATTGTTTTAATACATTAATATTAAAAATAATTTTTTTAAAAAATATTATTTTAATATATTTTCAAATGAAAATTATTTTAAAAAGCAATTGTTACCGTACTTTCAAAAACCCCTAAATAATTTTAATTCAAGTTAGGAGATATTTCAGAGTGAATTTCAAACTGTTTTTCATCAAAACTTGAATTTATTCTTACTTTAAATTAATTTTTTAATATTTTTTAATCGTTTTAATGTGCTGATATCAAAAATTAATTTTAAAAACTAAAAATAAATATTATTTTAATATTTTTCCAGATAAATTTTATTTTATAAAACAACTATTACTGTAATTACAAATACTGTCCTTACAAACAACCTCTTAAAAGCTTGCTTTTCTTTTCTTCCAGATATTGTTTGTATCCCTGGCTGAATTGATCTATTCTCTTTTAATTACTTTCTTCAATTAGCAACTCTACACATCTACCCTTATAACCACACCAATATATAGAGAGAGAGCTTGTAAATGAAACTTTATATTTTATAAAATTTCGAGACCAAAACGTATTTGTATATTTATGTGCGAGGAATTTGTGTGATGAATTTAACATTTTCCTATTCAAGACAATTAACGAGGAACCAATTCATTTATTATTACCCTAGCAAATTACTTGTCCAGAATTGATGCAAATGATTACGCAAAATTTTAAACTTTGGGTTTGCTTAAATACTTGTTTGTAAGAATGTCTAAAAGGCATGGAAGAAATATTTTTTCATCTAAGCACTGTAGACACACTAATGGGCACTGCTGTGTCCATGATGAGTGTTTTTTTCTATTTTTTTTAATTATACCCTTTAAAAACCTAATTGAAACCTAATTTAACTAAAATTATTAAAGAATGACAAAGATAAAAAAAAAGGAGCAAAGTGAAACATATGGAGGAGATAAGTGGTGTTTTTGAACTTCTCTGTGAAATGTTCCACTTAGTCATCTTACTTTCCGAATTATAAAACTCGAGTCCCTCTAATTTTTGAAGTTTTAAAAAAATCAATTTCAATCCAAAACTTTATTTTTTTTTATTTTTTTAGTTCATGGTCTAAGAAATGAAAGAGAAAATTGTCGGATTCTGTGATAAAAAAATCATCGTTGGCTTCGAATTTGGCTACAAAAACAATTGATCTTGGTGTCAACGAGTTTTATTTGGCAAAAAGAGTTTCATTAAGTGTTTTTTTCACATTTAAATTGCCTAACAAACATATTTGAACTTGAAAAGATTTTTTTATCTCGGTTTGAGTTTGAGTTTTTTGAGACATGAATGAATTTATCAAAATATCTAGAGTATTTTCTAGGCGTGTTGGGTAAAAAATAAGTTGAAAAATTATTTTTTAAATAAAAAATTATCAGCTTTGATTTTTTGGGAAAACCAAATTGCGTGTAGCCTAACTTTAATTTTTCTTAAAAAATTGAGGGCATGTTGTCTTCCCCATCAACAATTAAAAAAATAATTAAATGCACTAGGCACATTAGCCTCGCTTGTTAGGCCCAACAATGCCTTGTCTTTTTTTTCCTTTTCTTCTTCTTTTTTTTTCTAATTTTTTTTAATTGATGCCTTTTTTTAATATGTTTTTTTAAATAAATTTCAAATTTATAGTAAATTAATACCTTTTCTCTCTAATATTTTTATTTAGTTTTTTTAAATAACGATTATTTTTTTAGTTTTTTTATACATTTAATTTTTGAAGAGATTATTCTAATTTATTTATAATTTTTTTTATGTTTTATATAAATAAAAATATTTATTTTTGGATAATATTTTTAATATGGATAACCTTGCATGATATTTTTTTATTTTTATTTTATTAAACTAATTTAACTTGTGTCTATTTATATTATCATTTGATTAAATAAAAACTAGATTTTGATAAATAAAGTCATTAAATATAATAATGTTAAAGGCCTGTGTTGCGAGGTTAAATATCTTTATCTACATCTCTCTCGATTTTTTTAATTTTATATTTATTTATCGTTAATAACTTTTATTTATTTATTAATATACATGTTTCTTAATTTATTTTAGTTAAATACTTATATAAGCTTTTCAACTTATATTTATTGTTTTTTTATATAACAACATGCGTTATATTTGTTATAAAAATCTACATTAAAAAAAAAATATTTGACCTGCAGTCAATCACAAATGAAATAACTATAGCTAATACTTGCACGGAAGAATTGCTTGTCTTTTCTTTGTGACCTGTAGTCTAATCCTTACTATTTGTTTGGTATAACTGTGGATTTTGCTGTTGCAGTTTGGGAAAAAAAGTTATATAAAAAAAATGAATTGAAAAATTATTTGATTATGTACGTGGTTGAATAAAAAATTACTTAAAAATGCTACGAAAATGACTCAAAGATATATGTATTGAAAAATTATTTATATCCCACCTTGTTAAAACACTTTTTTTAAAATTGATTCCTACGTTTACAATAATCAATTTACTTTCTCTCTCCTTCCTTTATTTTATAAAAAAAAATAAAAATTAGTTAATTTTAATAGGTATAGCTCATCTGATCAGACTCTCGATTTGTTTTTTAAAGATCACTAGTTCGAGTCTTACAAATCTCAGAGTTACTGGAAGCTTACATGATCGTTAACTTTAGAACCTATGTAATTAGTCGAGATACATGTAAACTGACCCGAATATCTATTTTAATTAAAAAAATTAAAATACATGGAAGAAGCTGATTTGAATATTCCCGCGTGTGTGTCTATATATATATATATATATATTCACCTTCATAGAAATTCTTTTTTAATCACCGTTATTATTCGAATCCTCTAAAGTATTTTGTTTACCACATTTGTTTCTTTAAAATTCACCTTCATAGAAAAACAACATCTCAACTAATAACAAATTTCTTAATAGTAGAATTATATAGTTCATTAATACCAAGAAAAATACATTTTTCTTCCTTTTGATTTGGAATTAATATAAGCATAGGTAATGCGTCTAAAATTTTTTCTAGTGTCTTACCTCTAAATGCGTGGGACTTCTATTTAAAATATCAATGCTTTAATTCACTAATCGGGGGCTGCTGATACTAAAAATTCATACACAGCTGCAAAAACAAAACTCTTCGCAGCAGCGAAAACAACAGAGGAGCATGCAGATGCAACAACCGTCTCATGGCAGCAGCAGCAGCAGCAGAAGCAACTGCTTTCTTCATGTTTCTCCAGCAACAACCATAGCACCTGTTCACATAGAAAAAAGTCAGCAATATTAAAATCCTTCACGAAATAGCAGCTCGACGTACAGTAGTCCTTCAAGCTCAACAGAAAACAAAAGCAACAGCAACAAAATTCCAGCAGCAGCGTTTAACAGATTCTTCGCACCAGCAGTGACAACAACTTTCAAACAGCTCCAGCAACACCTTAGCACAACCTCTAGAAACAGAAGCTCAGCACAGTTCCAGCAGAAGCAGCTCAGAACAACCTTAAACCACAAACTTTTCACTCTAAACAGTAGAAACAGATGTTTGAGCAACTTGGCGCACCTACAAGAGCTCGATAGAATAGGGCTCTATTCGATCCGATCCGTCCAGGTAAAGACGACAACAACAAACTTGCACAGAAAAATAAACATAGCAGTAGCTACAACGATAAACTTGCGCATAAAAATAAACACAACAATAGCTTCTTAACTTGCATAGAAAAATATAAACGCAACAAATAACTTCCACTCCAAGCTTAAACATCAGCCCCGACAGTCAGTTTTATCCGTGTCTCATCACTGGTGAGTAAAGCACGTTTTCCATAAATTTCACATCGTGGGCTTAACTTAGTTATAAAATCAGCAAGGGGAATTATATCGAGAACTGAACCAAAACTCCTTAGATAGTCAACATCCAGGCCAGTATACTCTCCTTCCAGGCCAGTATATCAATAAAAACATGGCTTCCGATAATTATGTTCAACCAGTCATTTCTTAATTTAATGGACATTATAATCATTATAGCATGTTAATGGATACTTTTGTAAGGTCTAATTAAAGAGTATTTGCAAATTGATTCTCAATTATAAATAATTGAACTATCATTGGAATCAATAATAATATATATGCAAAAAAAACAAAGATAAAAAAGCAACAATTAAAAAATTTCAAGATTATGAATTATCTTTTTTAATTGATTGACCGATCAATCTTAAAAACTATTATGTAAAAAAAAAAAAAAAAAACTTCCAAGCATGCCTGGGATTCGATGAAAAAGAAGTATCCAGGATTTTTACTTAACATGAAAAAAAGTGGAAAAAGGTAAACTTAGATAGGTGTTTAGTCTACTTTTATTTTCTAATTTTATAAGAAGTTTCATTTCCTTTATTTTTTTTAAGACATAAAGCAGCTTTTGTTTTAAAAAAACAAGAATCCATAAAAGCATGTTTGTGTTGAAATGTTAACAATGACTAATATTTATTGAAAAAGCAATAGATAAATTGAATATGGGATAGTATCTCTCCAAAACAAGCAAATTATCAATGATTGGAATCAATCTGTATGTGTTTTAGATGGCTTTTCTATTATACATGGCTGTTACACGCACGCGCGCACGCCTGAATCACGGGAAGATAATGACAGTGTTTGAAACTCCGTCGAATACTGTTTTTTCAGCTTAGCTTTTGAAGCTGAAGGAAGTCCGTACCCAGATCATGGTGACTTTATATGGAATAGTCACTGTCGTCGAGATCAAATAGCACTTAAAAAAAAAACATAACAATGAACATGAGAAAAGGAAACGTAGACAAAATTAATGAGTCAAGCTGAAAATCCAATTGTTGGGTAAGGTTGAAGCTTATTTCTAAACCACCCGCCAACAATAAGTTTAAGCTGCTCTCCATATACACGAAGGACCTTGATGAGCTCGTGTGGGTTTTCTCGATCAGCTCTAACGTTGTGGGAAACCCCATCTGAAACCACCAGCAGGGCAGGGACAGAGCCATTTATTTACGTCATATAAATTATTGTACACCATGCATTTCATGGTCTCCTTGTATGGGGTACTGCCATATCTTTTATGATCATAAAACCCTTCGTGCCCATTGCACCGCGCAAACCACCTTCAATTCTGGGTGTCGTGTATTGATTGGCAGTGATGAGTGAAAAGAGTTAGCCTAGCTTCAGTAAAATGCAGTGTGAGAGGCTTCAAGTTCACCCAGTAAAAGGTCTTCTTCACAGCAAAATTTACAGTTATTTTCAATTATCATCTGTGGAAAAGACTTGACAAAATTTTGAATTCACTTGCATTGTAAAATGAACTTGATGCTTTTTGGTAAAGAGTAAAAGGACAAAAAAGAACGAAAAAAACAGAAAGGAAGTGAAGGAGCGAAAATTATTGTCCAAGGCAGAAAAGTAGTCGATGCTTTCCGTATCACATCTGAGAAAATGAAATGACTCAGGGATGGATCATACTTCAACTGCTACGCGGCAACTATATATCTTTGGACAAGAATATATATACGAAGTAAATAATTTGAGCATCTTATTCAAAGAATCATATATTCAAGACTGCAGCAAAATCAAGATATAAATCTGGCATATCAAAGCAATATATGACTGACAGGTTAGCTTGATCATCGGTGCTCGACTTTGGCTCGACAAACAAACTCAAACGTTATTTCCTCCTCCTCCTCCCTGATTTTTTCCCCTTTTCTTTTCTTATCAAACCAGATTCCTGGTTGGGTTGATATGACTCAACACTGCTACTACAAGACAAATCAAGTGGACATACTAAACTTTTGTGCAGAGCTTTTCCCTGGCCAATGCAATGAACTTTTTCTATGCTCTGGCAAGTCGCAAGAACCGATTATCTGGCAAGGAAAAGAAAAGAAAAGAAATATGAAATGCAGACTTTTTTATAGCCTCAACTTTTAACATTCTACTATATGTTACCGAACATTACTTTATTTTTATCTGTATCCGGCAATATTGTTCTTGATGGCTATCAAAACTTTCTGATCCTAATTGGTGAGCTACAAAAATGGAAGAGAAGGAATTTTGTATATTGGGGAAGATGGGATTTGAAAAATAATCTCAAAAAAGGTTAACTGAATCCCTCAACCCTATGAATCATCCAAGAGACCGATCCTCATTTTTCATGCCCATCAAAATATATCGTTCTCTATGAGTATATGTCATATTCTTCCGAAAAATAAAAAAATTAGTGCTTTCCACACACCACCCTCAATCCTATTGTTGTTCTGCATGCAAAAAGAAGGGCAAAAAAAAAAAAAAAAAAGAGGCTATATATGAGGTGATCTCTATTTGATTAACGAATTCTTTTCATTCTCTATTGTTTGTGATGAACCGGCTCATCCTGCAGCATTGGAATGAAAAGTTGCAAGTGTGAAGCCTTTTGTACTCAAGACATGTTTAAAGGTGGAGTGTGATAAATGCTGATTTTCGAAATAATTTTTATTTGAAAATATAGTAGAATAATATATATTTTTTATTTTTTAAAATTTATTTTTGATATTAACATATTAAAAAATAAAAGAAATTTAATCCAATTTTTTTTTAAATTTCAAAAACATAATTAGATTACAATTCTAAAATAGTGTTTGATATTGTGAAAATAACTATTTTTTAAAGTATTTTTTATTTAAAAATATATTAAAATGATATTTTTTTATTGAAAATTTTTATTTTTAACATTAGAATATAAAAAAATAAAAAAAATAAAAAATTTAACTTGAAGAAAAAAAATTCAAAATTTACAAAAATCATGGTGCAACTGCAATGTCAATAAATGTATTTTAAATTAGTGTTTTTTTAGTATTTTTTTTGATAATTTTGATATATTAATATTAAAATAAAAATATAAAAAATTTATTTAAAGATATTTTAAAACAAAAAAACTATACCCCTTCTCCATCACAATGCACTACATGAATAGTGGACCACAAGTAAAAGCTATAGCCCATTTCTGTGGTTGCTTGCATTTGACAAAAAAAAACAGACGAATGAAAACCTGGAGGTTCATGATGATTATAACGTCTGATCTAATCTCGTCGCATGAATTCTGCTCTTACATTTTTCACGTTTGTGCCATCCCCACCACTGTAATGTCGTCGTCTCCATCTAATTTCCTGGAACGTGTCTTCAGTCTTCCATGTTTTTTTCAGCAATGGCAGGTGATTCACTGTACACTGACATCTACATTTTTTCCCTTATTTAAATCCGATTATCTGCATGTTAATAACGAGACAAAATCTCTCCCCAAAATCATAACAACTTTCCGTTTCCAAGGACAAACGTCGTCCGGTGGCAACCAATCAAACATAGACACGCAAAACGTAATCAACAACGCCGCTAACGTAAGCGGTGATTCCCCCGGTTGTTAATTACATTGCCTGTTAAGCAGAGGACAGTACTGATTACAGTGATTCGTTAGCTTTTGTGTTTTTTTGTCATAATATGTTTTTTAAAATAATTGTTATCTGAGAAAATTAAATTTATTCTTAAAAAAACATTTTTAAATGTTTTTATGGGATGCTGTAAAAATAAAAATATTGTTTTAATTAAAAATACTGTACCATAATACACGCAAAGAAGGGTGCGATAACCTGAGGTACCGGTAGCCTAGAAACGGACAATAATTCCACTAGGTTTGAAATAATTGCAGAATCTGACTTCACTGAAGGCACAGACGTAGAGAGAGAAATTTCATTTCATTTTTTCGAAAATAAAAGCGCAGTACTATTTGTGAGGCTTACAGAGAAAGAGAGACAGAAACAGTGTACGAGTGGTAATGGCAGCGACTATTGCTGAGACGGTTGCAGAAGAGAGAGAAAGTGAAGCAGAGAAGCAAAGAAAGGACACTATTATTATTATTAGATCAGATTTTTACTACTATTTCTTTTCCTTTTCTTCTTGTGAAGCCAAACGGATCGTTAAAGTTCTGGCTCTTGTTGTTGCTTCAAGTGAAGCGGAAGTTCATTTTGATTGCTGCTGCTGTTGCCGCTACACTTTCCGTAGAATCATTCCCTGGAATAATTAACTATTAGTTTCTAGTTCAAAAACAGACGAATACTATTAGTTTTGGTTAAAATAATGATTAACGGAAGTAATTCTGTGGATATTAACCGCAATGGAATTGCGAGCAGGAGCTGGAGTTTTCCGGTGGCTTGTGAAGGTACCTATGATAATTCACAATGATTTCCTTTCCTTTTCTTTTGATTTTTTTAGGTTTTACTGGATTATTGCTGCTGCTGCTGCTGCTGTTGTTTTGGCACGAGTAGGATCAGAAGATGCACTGTACAAGGAGCTATGGCACGCGTGTGCAGGTCCGTTAGTGACATTGCCTCGCCAAGGAGAGCTTGTTTACTACTTTCCTCAAGGTCATATTGAGCAGGTTCGCTTTCATTTGCTTCCTTCACCTGTCATTTTACACCCAAAATTCTCTCTCTCTCTGTATTTTTTTTTTGCATATTTTTTATGTAATTTTTTGTGGTGTGTATCGTAGGTTGAAGCATCGACGAATCAGGTTGCTGATGATCAGCAAATGCCAGCTTATAATCTCTCTCCGAAAATCCTCTGTCGTGTGGTTAATGTTCAATTGAAGGTAATATAAATGATACTATCTGTAGAATTAGGGTTCACTGAGTTAGGATTTTATGCGCTCGTTTTTTAATTGCAGGCTGAACCGGATACAGATGAAGTGTTTGCTCAAGTCATTTTGCTTCCTGAAACTCAAGTATGATTTGTTCTTGTATTACTTAGATATTTAAAATCTTCTGATGTTAATTGAAAATAACTAAATGCTGTTAAAATTATGCAAACTTGCCAGCAAGATGTGGAGTTGGTGGAGGAGGAGGATTTGCCGCCTCTGCCTGCACGTCCTCGGGTGCATTCCTTCTGTAAGATGCTTACAGCGTCGGATACAAGCACTCATGGTGGATTTTCAGTATTGAAACGGCATGCTGATGAATGCCTACCTCCATTGGTCCGGTTCTTTTTCCTACACCAATGTCGGATGTTTCGTCTCTTTTGGGTTAATGTTATTAATGGCTTTATTGTTTCTCTAACAGGATATGTCCCTACAACCTCCAGTGCAGGAGTTGGTAGCCAAAGATTTGCATGGAAATGAGTGGCGTTTCCGCCATATATTTCGAGGTAATTGTTATCAGGTTGGAATTGATTTCTTTGAATATGATTTGTGCTTCTACGGATCATCTTGTTACCGTTTTCTCTAGTTAAGCAACCATCATTGTACATGTTGAAGTTTGCCTGCTCTATCTTCATTTGTGTTGAGTACTGTCAATTTAAGGATTGATTATCCCCTTCTGTGCATGTATTCAAAACCTTGGATCAATGATTGGTTATCTAGGACTCTTGGTTCTAACCTCTAACAGTTTGGCTCTGCTCTGCTCCTCTAAAATTAGTCAATTGTCGACTTTCCTTTTTAATAAATGAGTAGATTTTCTCTTGAGAAGTGATTCAAGAAGTCTTTCGCTTTGATCTTCTGTCGAGTTCTAGTTGATTGTCTCATTTTTACAGCTTGTTGATCCTGATTTATTAGATAAGATATTACGTATTCCTTGGTAATATACATGCTTATTTACATGCTATAGTTGCCATGTGGAATAGTTCTCATCTGATGTAATTGAGTTGGCAATGCATTATTGTGAATTCCAAATTGCAGGTCAACCACGAAGGCACCTTCTTCAAAGTGGTTGGAGTCTCTTTGTCAGTGCCAAAAAGCTCGTGGCAGGAGATGCTTTTATTTTTCTTAGGTTTGCTATAATCTTCATTTCCAATCTCTTTGAAGCTTGCTAGCCCTAGCTTGCCTGAAGTATTTTCACATTGCAACCCAGGAATAGTTTTGGCACCTTTTTGAAACAGTTTTAGTAGGTTTACCTGTCAGAGTTGATTCTATGGCAAATCAATAGAGCATCATTGATTTCTGGGTTTTTATTTCCAGGGGTGAAACGGAAGAGCTTCGTGTAGGGGTAAGACGTGCCCTGAGACAGCCAAGCAAAATCCCTTCTTCTGTAATATCTAGTCACAGCATGCATATTGGTATCCTTGCAACTGCATGGCATGCTGTTTCAACGGGATCAATGTTCACTGTCTATTATAAACCAAGGTTTGTGACTTGTTCTTTATTTGCAATTTATCGACATTGGCAAAAGATGTTTCCTTGTATCCCTTTATATAAACTGGTGAGATTGTTACATATTTTAAAATTGAGTAGGGTTCTGGATGATATGCATGGTTTGTAGTATGCATTTTGCTCGTCCTGTGTCCATGGTTTACTTCGTGCATTCGATCTGTTTCAGGACTAGTCCTGCTGAGTTTATTGTTCCAGTCGACAAATACATGGAGTCTGTCAAGATCAAGTACGCTACAGGGATGAGATTCAAAATGAGATTTGAAGCAGACGACGCTCCCGAACAAAGGTATGATTTTGAAACCTTCCCATTTTTAAATGACTTGGACTTGAACTTCCACCTACAAAATGAAAGAAAAAAACTGTCAGTTGTAGAAGGGGGGTGGGGAGGCATTAATATGTCTTTTCAACATCTGTGGCCAGGTTCTTTGGCACTGTGATTGGAGTCGAAGAGGCAGATCCAAATAAGTGGCCTCGCTCAAGTTGGAGATGCATCAAGGTGGTGGCATATCTATGGCTTATTGGAATGTTGATTATTTTTCTTTTGCTTTGTGTTTGCTAAAACCTCCTCACACTCGCTTTAGGTTCATTGGGATGAAACTTCTCCTGTTCACCGTCCAGACAGGGTTTCCCCTTGGAAATTAGAACCTGCTTTGGCTCCTTCTATGGATCCCGTTTCTGGGTGCCGATTGAAAAGGCACCGTCCAAACACGGTGACATCATCTGCAGACTCCTCTGCTCTTACCAAGAAAGGTATAACTAGCAATCTACAAGTCTGTACACTTCATTTGTCATTTTCTGGTTATGAATATCTCTGGTTATACTAATGTCAACTAGATAACGGTCCTTCAAGACACATGCAACATCAAGAAATCTTGACCTTGAGAAACACACCTACTGGGAAGAACTACTCGGACAATAATCACAATCTTCCATGGGTTCTATCTCAAGGTAAGGACCAGAGCACTTTTGATAATAGGAGATTTGAACCCGATGACAGGATTCCTTAATTAATGCATGGTGCAAAACTCATGAACCCAACAACAGGAACTGGAACCCTGCTTAAATCTTATGAATCCAGTTGCCCTTTCTTTGGGCTGTACTCTGATGATGTTGACCAACCCAGTAACCTTACTTCAGATGAAAAAAGCATGTTCAACTGGCATTCAGCTCCCATGATGTACACAGGCCACCCATTTAACATGTTGGCATCTAGCATGGAAGTTCAGGTGGCAAAAGATAAAGATACACAACAACAGCATGGAAGCCGGTTCTTGCCTTTTCCATATGCGGACAGTTCTCCTCATCCATCGAGATCTAAACCACAGCATCTTCCTTTTCAACAATGTAATGAGAGAACAGCTAAAGATGATAATTACAAACTTTTTGGTGTCTCCCTTTTTGGGAATTCTAAGGCACTGGAACCAGCCACTATTGACAGGCACTCCGCGGATAAACCACAACATCAAATCAATGTTGCATCAGATCATCTACAATTGTTGGGTTCTGATAGATATTTGGAGCAATTAAAGCATCCAAAGCATGCTAGATGTGAGGAACAAGAGAACATTTTTCAAGCCTCTTCTTTATATTCAAAAGATGTCCAGGGCAAGCCTGAGAGTGGTTCAGCAAGATGTGTAAAGGTTGTTACCTATTTTAATGCAGTGATTGAGTAAAACTCCTTTTGTTGAGAATATTTTCTTCTTTACTTTGGATAAGAAACTGCAATCTGTATGTGTGGCCTTTATTGGTTTAGGTTCACAAGCAGGGGACTGCTGTAGGGAGGTCTCTGGACCTGGCAAAGTTTAACAGCTACAATGAATTGACAGCAGAACTGGATCAGATTTTTGAATTCAATGGTGAATTAGTTGCTCCTAACAAAGATTGGCTGATTGTTTTTACTGATGATGAGGATGATATGATGCTTGTAGGAGATGATCCCTGGCAGTAAGAACTCAAACCTGGGTCCTATTTTTCTGTTTGAACATGAATTGATCAGCAAATCACTTCTTCACGGTGTTAATCTTATGATCATGCTATGTAGCCTGCCAGACTTTCGCAACTTGAACCAAGTTGCTGTTTTTTGTATGATGTAGGGAATTCTGTAGCATGGTCCGCAGGATCTTTATCTATACTAGAGAGGAGATAAACAGGATGGAGCCACGTTCCCTGAATCTTGAAGCCGAGGGAAATTCACGAACTACAGACCAAATGGTTGATTTGGAAAATCGAATTTCGAAGCATCTTCCAGCTGTGAGTCCCTCGGAGTGTCAAGGCTTGTGCTACATGACTGGCAGCAAGGTTAGAGATGCATCTACTTGGAAATTTGAGAAACATCTGAAAATTTGGTGCAGGGAATGGCATGTACATTTTTAATGGCTAATCAACGACCACGATCTTGTTGAACCACCTTAAACTCAAAAGTATTTCTATTTTCTTTTAGATTTAAACTTCTAATTTCGTTTTGCATTTTGTGGTCAAATGATTTTCCCACACCTTTTCCAACTTCAGCGGCATCCTCATTTTTTCCTTTTTGGAAAGAGCAAGCAGGCTAGGAAATCTTTTTATTCCCTAATGTTTTTTCAGGTAATGAGGCCGGAAAGGTGATACAAGCGAAGTTGTTGCATCATGGCCAAGATGTCAGTTTTGAGGCAGTTGCGATGCCCCTCTTCTAGGCT
>Ga0325402_1000185_pt1 | contig 35501 bp, 16 predicted proteins | sample PopdelMetagenome_22_FD_207212 | JGI IMG/M metagenome (GOLD analysis project Ga0325402, IMG submission 207212) | Populus deltoides microbial communities from Bellville, Georgia, United States - Xylem-PdKOR-R3 | ecosystem: Host-associated > Plants > Phyllosphere > Stem > Wood/Secondary xylem... | reverse complement strand
TTTTTTTTGTAAGAAAGCAAACCCATGCATAAATAACACAAAAGATTGACCAAAAACATTAAACATGAGCAAGATACGAAATTAAAATATTCAACTTAGATGCAAAAAAACTAAAAGGTCTTAAAAACATATTGAATACATTCATAATGCATGTTCATCAATAAAACACATAAAAGTTTTGGCCTTGTTTTTTTTTTTTTTTGCTTTTAATGTTTTTTTTTTAACAGCCTAGGTTGTAATGTGTTATTGAGCTTATTGGAGGGGAGAAAAGGAGAGTGGCTATGTCTACATGCTACACCACTCTCCCTTCCCCTTCTTCCTTCTAATGGTAGAGGCATTGGTCATTGCCATCAGTGGAAGGAGATCTATGACCTAGAAAGTTTGGCTATCATGCTATTTTTTTTCTTTGGCAGTTTTAATTTTTCATGTTTCTTTGACAAGAGAAGGCTAGAAAAGTTGGCCAGATGATTAGAAGAGATGAGAAAGAGGTTAGGGTTATTGTTGTGGTGGCTGGAATGGTGATGGTTGGGTGAAATCCAGTGAGGAAGAGAAATAAGAGAGATATGAGTTAGGTTTTTACGAGGAAGAAGATGACTAGTTTCTCTTCTCTCTTTTCTCTTTTATGCTTTATTTTTTCTCTAAATTCTCTCTCCTCCCCCCCCCCTCTTTTTTTTCTCTCACTCTCTCTTTCTCTTTATCTTTTCTTATGGTGGCTAGGGTTTTTTGGTGAAAGAGATGACGTTAGGGATTTTTTTTATGGGAGAGATAAAGTTAGGTTTTTTGACAGGTTTGTTTTTTATGTGAGTGGCTAGGTTTTGTCTCCTCTCTTTTTTTCTCTCTGTTTTTTTTCTCTCTTTAGCTTTTATTGGCTAGATTTTTCTAAAAGATGTCAACAAGATATAAATAGTAAAAAAATATAAAATAGGCATGTGATGGCTGAAATGCATAAAAAAACATCTTTTTATTATTTTCTTGCTTTTTTTTCCAGATGCTAGGAAAACATTTTGAAAATAGGGTCAAAATTTTGGTTATAACATTTGCCCTCTCTTTATAATATTTATGATAAAAAGTCTTATGAAAAATGTTTTTTATAGGCTCTTTATAGTAAGCTTATAAAGAAAAAAAAATGGTGTTTATGAAAGCTTTTGAAAAACTAGAAGAGTCTAAAAGAGACTTTGTTGAGGAATTTCTTTTTGAAGTTTCAGCTATTTAGAAAGGTGACTTATCTTTTGGCTTAGTAATCACTTACATGACCATCATGATAGTTGAGTTGAAATCTTTTAATGATAAGATGGAATTTTTCATCGTACAGGTTGAATTATACCGTATGATGATCTTCTTGGTATTTGTTTGATGTCTATTGATGCAAGGCTTAGATTTTATAGGATTTATCGATATGATATAAAGTTCGATGCGAGACTAGTTTTCTGGTACTGGTTAAATTCTGCAAGAGGATAAAATTCTTGGTACTGGTTTGAATTCTAGTGATGTAGAATCAACTTCTTTGTATTTATTTGAAATTTAATGACTCGAGTACAACTTCTGGTGATGGTTTGAATTCCACTGATGCAGGATCAACTTCTACATAAATTTCTGGTGATGGTTTAAATTCCAGCAACACGGGATCATCTTCAAGAAAAACTTCTGGTGATGGTTTGAATTCCACTGATGTAGGTACATCCTCTGAATAAACTTTTGGTGATGGTTTGAATTCCATCGATGTAGGACCATTTTTTAGACAAACATCTAATGATAGTTTGAATTCCAATGATGTAGGTCATCTTTTGGTATTAGTTTAAAATCCATTGACTCAAGACCATTTTTCTAGACAATCTTTTGGTGATGGTTTGAATTTCACCAATAAAGGATCAACTTCTAAATAATTTATAGTGATAGTTTGAATTTCATCGATACAATATCAACTTCTGAATAACTTCTGGTGATGGTTTGAACTCCATCAATGCAAGATCAACTTCTAAATAACTTCTAGTTATGGTTTGAACTCTACTAATATAGGATTGACTTTTGATGATGGTTTGAGTTCCATCGACACAGGATCAACTGCTGAATAACTTCGAGTAATAGTTTGAACTCCACTGATGCATGATTAACTTTCGGTGCTAATGTAAGATCTAGTAACTTAAGGATAACTTCTGGAAAAAGTAAGATTCTCTATACAGGTTTGAGATGGAATTGCCATTTTATAAATGGTTGGTTTAAGGCTAACCATTTTAAGGTTTGGTTCATCTATTTTACTCCTAGTTATTACCATTTTAAGGTTAGTTTTTAGGTGAATTAACATGTTTATAGCTAGTGACTCTTGATCATAACTTGTGATCAATAATTTATTAAGTTATACCAATGAATAACCAATGAACTTATATTAGGCTCATTAAACCCAACCCAAATCCTATGAAAAGTTTATGGATAACACCTTATTAAGGTTCATCTATCTTATAGTACCCAAGATTTATTTGTAATATTTGCTTTATAAAGATTGTATGCCCTAGTCCTATCTAAATAGTGTCTTATTGCTTTTTATCAGTGTTAGTGCATATCAGTGCCATAACTCGTATATGTACATTCATATTAAATGAACAACTTATTCAAAGCCAAGATTTTTACATCACACATGAATGGACCACATTGTGACCCCAATCGACACCTAAGAGTAATGACCTTTAAGAGTTCATTTATATAGAAAACGTTGATGGATGACTAACCAAAAAATATTTCATGCATTTTAAAAGAAAACTTTAATTTTAAAAATCAAATTACAAGATGAAGGTGTTACTCTTAATAAACATCCAAAGTAATGACTTGTTATAAGTTCATTTACTTTAGACATGGTAGGTGAATAATATGTTGACAATTGAAAATTTTATTTGAAAATTAAGTAAACATGATAAAGAATCAAATGAGGAGTTTATAAAAACATTGAAATGTCAGCCTTTTGAAGGCCTTTTAACATGAGTCAAAACCTTAATGTATTTTATAAACAAATTATAAAACCCAATACAAATATACATATAAGTGTGAACATTATTATTTTATAAGAAGACAAACTCATGCATAAATAATACAAAAGAATGATTAAGAACATTAAACATGAGCAAGATGTAAAATTAAAGGATTCAGCCTTGATACATAAAAACCGAAAGGTCTTGAAAATATATTGAATAGATTCACAATACATGTTCATCCACAAAACACATTGAATACATTTGCATTACTTGAACTAGACATTAAAATGGTAGATCCATTTTGCTCTCCATTTTGATTTTTTTTATTTTGGTTTTTTAAAAAACAACATTAATGTTAATTCGATAGAAAAAGTAATCAAGAATTATAAGATGGATGCAAATGCATCAAAAACATATTTTTGAATTCTGTTTTTTTAAAAAGATGTCAACAAGATAAAAATAGACAAAAATTTCAAAATAGGTGCGTGAATGACCAAAATGCATCAAAAATATATTTTTAGAATTTTTTACTTTTTTTTATTTTGGATTTTTTTAAAAAAAATGATTAAAATTTGAGTTATAACAATTCATATATGTTTAATTTCATTCAATATCTTTAATCTATCTTTTTCTTAGATTTTCACAAAGTATATCATGTGACATGTGAGATGGATATGACCAAATTTATATTTTTTTTAGATTTTCATATAAAAACTAATGAAAGTACATCATGTGACATGTGCATGACCAAATTTGTATTTTTCTTAGATTTTCATATAAAAACTAATGAAAGTACATCATGTGACATGTGCATAACCAAATTTATATTTTTCTAAGATTTTCATATAAAAACTAATGAAAGTATATCATGTGACATGTGCATGACCAAATTTATATTTTATATATCTAAAATATTTTTTATTAAAAAAATTAAAAAAGAAAATGCTAGATTTTATTTTCAAAATTTACCACGTTTGAAATGGCTTACACATGCAACTTATTAAAATTAAATCTAGATTTATTCAACCCTAATTAAAATATCAAATTTTATCCTCTCACTCTTATCTCTCAGTAAAATGTATTTTCAACATATAAATTTTTTATAAGAAAAATTTAATGAAATAATAGATTAGAGACACTGTAACTTTTTAAAAATAGAATGAATGTAATTAAAGACATTATAAGGATAGACTAAACATAATTTTTAAAATGTATGAATATATGGAATTATTTCTCCTTAATTTGATATAATTCTCATTTCCATATTTATATATTATTTATGTTCCTACAAATCATTTAAATTATATATCAAACTTAATATAATTCTAAAATTAGCATACATGGTTTAATTTAAATAGATGGTGTGTGAATTACAATGAATATTTCTAATTATTTTATGAAAATTTTTTATAGTATACATGAAGTAAAGTAATGAGTGACATCTTATTAATTATTTAATAAGATATACTTCAAAGAAATAAATAAATATAAGTAAGAGAAAGAAAATAAAATAAAATTTATAACCAATTAAAAATAATAAAAATATTATATTTTAAATGGACACAAAAAGGACAACTCCTTGCACACTATAAAATTTCTGGTTATCTTACATGGAGTATTTGTTTTATAAAAAAACAAAAAAAGAACACGCTTGGGGGCAAGAAAAAGGCACCACGTGAATAAAGACAAGGAGAAAAGTTTGAGGCGGCGCCTTTACGCATAAAAGGAAGTAGGGGCGCGAACCTGGACGATGTTTCTGGTTCTGGTTTTTCTTCTACAAAAACAAGTCAAGTAGGTGGTAAGTAATTAAAGAGGGGTTGTCGTTGCTCCTCGAGATCATTATTTTAGCATACAATTGTCCTTCTCTTCTTCTTCTTAACCAACAACAACATTACCTTGAGATTCAGATTGGGTGTCTGGAACCACAGAATTAGGATAGAACCCAACCCAACCCAACGTATCTTCGTAAGTGTTTGAGTTTTGGGTTGTTTATGGTTAGTTAAGACATGAGTTTATGTGTGTGTTTTTTCACTGGATGTCTGGCAGGAAATTAAAGGGTGTGTGTCCTCAAAAAGAAAAAAAAAATGATTTGATTGATACCAAAAGTGGGTTCTAAGTCGTGGGCTAACAGTCTTCTTTGTTTGCTTTTGTTTCTGCTAGAAATTAAATGACAACGAGTATAGCTGGTGGAAGCAGCAACCTCCACTACCGGTTAAGTTTCCGCCAGGCTAAAGGTTGTAGACAATCTTCTTGGATTTCCAGTTTGACATTCAATGGATGCTTGCGGAATGAGATTTCATGGTATAATTGCTATGAATCTTGGTTTTACCATTTAAGTCTTTACTCATTGTACGTTGGATTTACGTTGTTGTTAATTTGTCCGTTTGTTTGCACATGCTATTTTCCTTGCTTTGTAATCCCGTATTTTCTAAGAGGATTGCTGGTATTCTCTACATGTTTGTATGTAGTTGAGGTCACAGCTACTCTCTCGTGGAAAAGATTTTCACAATATAATCGTACAAGCCTCTGATCTGGCTATTTATTTATTTATGAAGTTATTCCCTATTACTGCCTTGTAGTTATAGAGACATCCCTTTAGCTGCATGAATGGTGGATGGCAGCCATCAATGGCCAACTTGCAAACCCACACATGCAGAAAAGATGATTTCTTTGTTGCTCTCTAAGATTATTTCTCTTTTGCCTCTATGGTGTTTGTTGAATAGACCACCAGAGAAATACAAGTTTAGAGTCGATTTCAACTTTGTGGTGTTTATGTCACTAAGATGATTACTCCGCTATAGAATTGCTTGGTGAGGAGTAGGCTGCCAGACATGTCTCTTTCTTCTGAAAATAAAGCATACTGGATAATGGTTCTTATGTGTGTCCTGATATTCGTTATTCTGGATTACATTTCATATAATTGCTTTCCTGACATTATGTCAATTTCGGGAGTAATCTTCCAGGTCAGATGGGCTATCAAAGTTGTTGCAGTTCCAGAGATATAAATTTTCCCGATCTACCATTAGCAAAAACTGGAAACCCCTTGGAACAAGAAAAGTAAGTGTATCATCTTGCTTGAGAGATAGTACAGTTAAGTACTTTGATTTTGCTGTCATTGGAAGTGGAGTTGCTGGTCTGCGCTATGCTCTTGAAGTTGCAAAATATGGAACTGTTGCCGTCATTACCAAGGCTGAGCCTCATGAGAGCAATACAAACTATGCCCAAGGTGGTGTTAGTGCAGTGCTGTCCCCATCAGACTCTGTGGAGAGTCACATGCAGGATACTATGGTAGCAGGTGCTTATCTATGTGATGAGGAGACTGTCAGAGTAAGATTCAGCATTATTAACACTGTGAATCGTATAGTGTGTGTAAACTGATAATTGCAGTCTGTTGACTTTGAAGAATTTTATTGAATAAATGCTGAATTTCTGTGAATTTAGAACATGTAGGAGCACTTTCTCTAAGCTTGTATGTGCATTGTGAGACTTATTTATTGATTGTTAATTAAATAAATTCTCTGCTTCCTTACTGCGTTTTTCATTATGTTTCTACTTTGTCTAGGTTGTCTGCACAGAAGGACCTGACAGAATTAGAGAATTGATAGCTATGGGTGCAATGTTTGATCATGGGGAGGATGGAAACTTGCACCTAGCAAGGGAAGGGGGTCACTCTCACCATAGAATTGTTCATGCTGCTGATATGACTGGAAGGGAGATTGAGCGAGCTCTGCTGGAGGCGGTTGTCAATGATCCTAATATCTCTGTGTTTGAGCACCATTTTGCCATAGATTTGCTAACTTCTCAGGTTCACATTTTAACCTCTTTTTTTTTGTTAATAAAATCATGCGGTCTTAAACACTCTTATATGGTAATCTTTAGTTGAATTGTTTCTAAAAGTATCCAGTGTTGTTAAAGGTGAAAGTAGCTAAAAGGCATCAAGCCTGTAAAATTCCTGAGGTGCTAGGCGCACGTCTAGGTGCTCGCTCGAATGAACCAAGGCGATATGCTATAGATTAAAAAAAAATGTATTATATATATATCTTCCCAATTAAAATTAGATCATTAGAAAATAAAAATAAAAAATACCATAACACAGTAAAAAAAGTAATTTTTTTCACCCTTAAAACAAAATAAGATAATATAAAGTTGTAAGTAGTCAAATAGATTGAAAAGAAAACTTAAATATCATCATTATTCATTAATCTTCAAAAACATCTTCATCCATGCTTTCCTATTCTATATGACTTTGTTCAATGCAAAGTGTGGCTGGTGTTTCTTTTCAAGTGTCCTTCCTTGACTATATGTCCCCTACTTTAAATGGTTTTTATTCTTTTTTTATCCTAATTTTTGTTTTTTACAAAATACCCCGAAGTTGTTACTTGTGGTAAATTAAAAAAAAAAAAAGACAAATAGGTCAAAACATAAATCAGTTAAAAAAAATCCAATAGAAAAATAAGTATTTTAATCAGGTGCCCGCTTTAATGCCCGCGGCGCCTACTCACGAGGCGCTCGCCTAGGCAGCGCTTCATTGAAATTCATCGTCCAAGGCTAATAAAGGCATTGTGAATGGCTTGGAGCGCCTCTTACCAACACTGAAAGTATCATAATATTATCTTTAATATATTATTTTAAAATTGAGTGACTGAGTGAATATATTGACATTTTCATGAATTCACTTATCTGCATTTGGTTATATAAAGTTGAGTGTTCATAGCAGTGTGAATACTAGAATGAGCTTTTTGTTTGACATATGGTGGGAAGAGAAGTCAACTCAAAATATCAACGAATAGTAAATATAATGGCTAGAAGTATAATAAAACTGATGCTGGAACTAGAAAAATAGGTTCATGGTTGGTAGACAACCTCCAAAATGTAAATTGATTGATAATAATAAGAGACATGTCTGAAAAATAGGACTAAATCCAAATCCTAACAGGAAAAGGACTCCTAATAGTGAATCCAAATGACATAAGGATTCCTAAACTAAATAAGAAAAAATAAATTTACTAAGGAAAGTATTAATTCTTACAAAAGCTCCTGCTTCATTGTTGCCGAAATTGCAGGATGGTCCTGACATGGTTTGTCATGGTGTGGACACTTTGAACACTGAAACTCAACAGGTGATGACCGGTTCATTTAATCAGGACTCAGTTTATATTTTACTATGGAAGAAGTTGTAACTTTATCCTGAAAATCTTATTTACCCTCTCATTCCAGGTGGTTCGATTTATTTCAAAGGTGACTTTACTTGCATCAGGTGGGGCTGGGCATATCTACCCATCCACCACAAATCCTCCGGTAACTATAACTTTTTTAAATGCTGTTCCCCATGAGTATTTTGCTTCATCAGATTGTTTTTATTTCACCTTGTGTTCTTATAGGTGGCAACAGGAGATGGAATGGCTATGGCTCACCGAGCTCAAGCTGTGATTTCCAACATGGAGTAAGTAGACACTCATTGAATATTATCAGGAAAAGGAATATTTTCCAGTCTTTTCAATCCTTATCTCTAGTATTGGTGACATAAATTGACAATTTGTGACTGCTTGTACTATTCTGAGGAATGTGGAAGGAATCTAAATGAAATCATTGTCTTAATTATGTACAAGATCACTTTCAGATGGTTTGATGTCAAAGATGGAATATCTGCCAGATAATTTATCCTTTAATATTATCAAGTAAGCTTAAAATGATCTGGATGATTAGCTATGGAAGACCTAAACAATGATTTTGTTCTCATGTTACTTGTAGTAAATAGGTGTTCACTACCTGTTAGAGGTGGGATACATAAATTGGTGAGCTTTTTTTATTGAAATCTGCCAAGCCATTTATATTTAGGAGAGTCATTGCTTTCCTTTGGTATTTAAATACCATGTATCATTTTATTTGGCTTAGGAAATTTCCCATCAGGTTTCTCATCCCTGCTTATCTTGTACTTTTAACTGGGATCTTTCTTTCTTTCTTTTTTCTGATTGGATCTTAGTAACCTACACTTCTGTTTTTTTTTTTTTTTTTTTTTTTAAGATTTGTGCAGTTCCACCCAACTGCTTTAGCTGATGAAGGGCTTCCCATAAAACCAATCAAAGCTCGAGAAAACGCATTTCTCATCACTGAAGCTGTAAGGGGTGATGGAGGCATCCTCTATAACTTAGACTGGGAAAGATTCATGCCCCTGTATGATGAGAGAGCTGAGCTAGCTCCTAGGGATGTAGTGGCGAGGAGCATAGATGACCAGCTTAAGAAGCGTTGTGAGAAGTATGTGCTACTTGATATTAGTCACAAGCCTAGAGAGAAGATTCTCTCTCACTTCCCCAACATAGCTGCTGAGTGCCTCCAGTATGGCCTGGATATAACCCGCCAACCAATTCCTGTGGTTCCTGCTGCCCATTACATGTGCGGTGGAGTCCGTGCTGGGCTTCAGGGGGAGACAAATGTGCAGGGCCTCTATGTGGCAGGTGAGGTTGCATGCACTGGTTTGCACGGAGCAAACCGACTCGCTAGCAATTCATTGCTGGAAGCGCTAGTTTTTGCTCGAAGAGCTGTTCAGCCATCAATTGATCACATGAAGAGCTCTAGCCTTGATCTCAGTGCTTCAAATTGGTGGGCCAGACCAGTAGTACCCAATTCACCTGGGAGCAATGTAATGGACAACGTATCGAGGAAGACAAGGGAAGTGAGGAGAGAGTTGCAGTCAATCATGTGGAAGTACGTAGGGATTGTCCGGTCAACAACAAGGCTTGAAACTGCGGAGGGAGAAATCAGTGAGTTAGAGGCCCAGTGGGAGAAGTGCTTGTTCGAAGAAGGATGGGAGCAGACAATGGTGGGGCTTGAGGCTTGTGAAATGAGAAACCTCTTTTGTTGTGCAAAGCTGGTTGTGAGCAGTGCACTCGCTAGGCATGAAAGCCGAGGGCTGCACTATACGATTGATTTTCCTCATGTGGAGGAAAGTAAGAGGCTACCAACAGTTATTCTTCCATCTCTTGTGAATAATAATACATGGAGCTCACGACAGCTACACAAGCAGGTCATTTTTTAGGATTTACACAAGTGTTCTTCTTTATATATTTTTTCAGTGGCAACTGTGTATTCGATTGATCGTTCACATGAAAATTTGTTTTTGAATGCCTTTGGCAAGAAATAAAATTTGTTCAATTTATACGATATATTTGATCGTTCACTTGAAGATTTGCTCTTGAAAGCCTTTGGCAAGAAATATAAGGTGCCTTGCAGGATTTGGGCGGCCAGTGAAAGAATCCAAGTTGTGAATACGGTTCGCTCGCATTTTCGTTGCGGATTTTCTGTTGACATAAAAAGTTGCGACGCCGGTTCACTTTGACGTTTTGTCACGGAGTTAGTATGACGACGAAGAAAACTTTTATATAAGTACTTATTTTTTATATATACTAATTATGTGTAGATATTTTTATTTTCTATGAAATAATTATATATATAGGTTTTTTCAAATGTATTTTTGTAGTTTAAAAAACTTAAGTTTAAATCAAGAAATTTATGTGTGTATGTAATCAAATAACTCCAGAACTATATGTAAATAAATTAATAAAAAATCATTAATGATATCTAAAAATAAAACTTAAAAAATCAAGAAACGAGTGTAGATCAAGATATTTAATCTCAAAAGATAAGACATTTATCAGGATGTGTTTGCTAAATTTAATTATTAAAATAATTTTTTATTCAAACAAATGATAATAGAAATAACAACATAAATTAAATTGATTGAATAAAATAAAAAGGGAAAAAAAATTAGGCTGCACATATTAGAAATATTATTTGAAAATAATTTTTTTTATTTTAAAAAGTAAAGTTCATCCATACAAAATATAAAATAAAATTATAGATGAATAAAAAAAAACTCGTCAAATTTAAATGCAAAACTAAAAAAATAATCTTTATTTAAAAAATGCTCTCCAAATAAAATAAAAAAAGAGAAGGCGTACTAATTTAAATATAAATTAAAACAATTTATAGAAAAAACTATATAAAAAAATCATTAATTAAAAAAATAAATAAAAGTCAAACATTGTTAGACCTGGAAAGTCAGGCTAGCTCGCTAGGCCTATTTTGTCAGGGCCGACGCTACTGGCCCTTAATTGTTTTTGTTTTCAACTGGGGTGGACTACTTCGCCCTAATTGTTTTTGAAAAAAATCAGAAAACGCGTCATCTAATTTGCTCATCCCACAAGGTGGTCGAAAAATCGAGCTTCAGTTTTTTTACTCAAAACATTTATAAAACACTAGGCCTATTTTGTCAGGGCCGACGCTACTGGCCCTTAATTGTTTTTGTTTTCAACTGGGGTGGACTACTTCGCCCTAATTGTTTTTGAAAAAAATCAGAAAACGCGTCATCTAATTTGCTCATCCCACAAGGTGGTCGAAAAATCGAGCTTCAGTTTTTTTACTCAAAACATTTATAAAACATTGTAGAAACCGTGATAAATATATATATGACCTCAAAAAACACACAAAAAAAATCCTAAAAACCTAAATCAACCTGAAACTAAAAACCAACCCGAGCTCATATATGTTTTTTCATAAACTTTAAAGGTAAAAAAACACTTAATATAAATTAATTTTATCAAATGGAACCATTTGACACAAATATCGTTTGTTTTTTGTGACCTAAATCGGTGTCAATGACACTTTTTTCTCTCTACCACTGGAATCTAGCGACTCTCTCTCTCCTCTCTCAACTAGGAACTAAAAATAACAAAAATGAACTTTTACACCAAAATTGAATTGAAAAAATAATGAGGTACTTAAATTGTATAATTTGCATGATTTTTAAAGTTCAAGGACCAAAGTGCATCTTTTGCTAAACTTATGGCACGTCACTCATGTTTAATGTCTTTTTCATTTCGATCCCTTTTCTTTCAACTTCATACTTTAATAAGAAATCAAAATCAATTGGTCTTCAATTAGGATTAAATCGCCAGAAAAAAGTTTTGAGGACCGAGTTGAAAAAAAAACTTTTGTACAACTCATTCACAGTAATCTATGAGAGGATAAATAATGGAGCCTTACAAAGTGAAAAACCCAGGTCTTTTAAAGTTATACTTAATATTATCTCAAGTCGTATATAACACTTTATGCAACCAAATAAATATTTACATATAGATATAAGTTAACACATTTTTAAAAGATCAAGTATCTCTATAAATATCTAGGATATTTATATTAAATATCTTATAACTTAGATATTTATGAGATATTTATATAAAATACGTTAAACTTTAATATTTCTCAAGATATTTATTTTAAGAAAGTTTCTATAAACAAGTATTTTTAATAATATAAGAAGGCCGGAGCTCATCTCTCTAGAGCTGTTGTTTTTCTTACAAGTGTCGCTAGGCTCCCCAAGTCCTCTAGTTGCAATTTTATTAGCTCATGGAAAGTGCCTTCAATCTTTCTCCTAAGAATTTTTTCTAGCCCTTTTACGCTCTTAAATAGATCTATGTATATAAACTTTCTTAAGATAAATATCTTAAAAAATATCTAAGTTTTAATATATCTTAAAAAATATCTAAGTTTTAATATATTTCATATAAATATCTAAGTTATAAGATGTTTTATAAAGATGTTTATAAAGATGTATACATTGAATAAAACACCTAGTTTTTTCATATATCATCACTTGCTAATGAAAAAAAAAGATTATGGTATATGAAGGAGTAAAACAACTGCTTAGAATAATAGTTTTAGAAATTAAAAAAATTAAATGACCATAACTTTTAATAAAAAGACTAGAACCACTATGTATTTGAATAGACATGTAAGAAGCATAAAAGTTTTATCAAATAAAATTGGCTCATTAAAGAATGTATTAGAAGCTATAATGTTTGTTGTTATTCATTTTGGGTCCCCATATAAATATATAAAAAATTAGAAAAGATAAAATTAAAAAAAAAAGTATTAATGGAGAGAACATAAAGAACACCCAAACAATTGCCAAAGACTGGTTGGAGAGGATCACAATATACAAGGTTAGAAAAATTGACAGTTCAGTTTTGATTGATGGGGACATTAATGACAAGAGAAAATTGAATTTAGGAAGGAAAATTTAAAATTGGATGATTAAGAACTCAATGAGAGTTTTTCAGGGTTTAATTGAATTTATTAAGGGTTTAATTGCAAGAAAAAATAGTTTTGAGTTTAATTTAGGTTTTAATTGGAAGAAATTCAAGTCGGGGAGTTAAATTGCAATTTGAAAAGCTAATTTGGTCAAATTAGGGACTTAATTGCATAAATATTCAAGTTTAATAAGCAACTGGGGACTTGATTGAAGAAAGTCAAAACTATGGACCAAACTGTAAAAGGCGCACGGCTTCAGGGACTGAAATCAGTAAAATCAATGGCCAAACTGAAGAAAATTGAAAGTTTATTGATCAATTAACGATCAATTTGTATAAATCAAAAACCAATGATCGAGTTGGAAAGGAGCTGAACTTTAAGGCTGACAATTAAGTTTGACATGGGTAAAATTGCATGAAATTGAATGTTGAAAAGCAATTACGAGTGAAGTTAAAAAAATAAAAGTTCAGGGACTAAATTGAATTTTAGCAAAATCCCATATTAAAACCTTATTTCTCGGTTGTTAACTTAGACAACATGTCGTCTAGTTCGTGTTCAAAATGTATCGTTTGGAATAGAGGGTAAACAATATGTCGTTTATCCACTATTCATCTTCTTCTTTAGGTAGTTATGGCCTGATCAAGTTGGCAACTTTAAACGAATAAATTGGAAGTTACAGACCTCCAAATTAAGTAAGGTTGGATCCAATTAAAAGGTGTGTACCTCCTCTGCCAACTTCAGGTGGTCTCTAATAACATTTAGATCGAAGTTGCTTTGACGAAGCCTAAAAAATGTTTAACTCAATCAATCTTAATTGTGACATATATTTTGCAAAATCACTAATTTTTTTCGAGTGTTTAGTCCTCAAACCTTCTCAGTGGGTTTTTATTAAGGACTGAACACTTCTCTTTCAAGATCAATAGGCTAGAAATAGCTCCTTAGTCTCTAAGTTTAGCAAAACCGTCAAAATCTCCAAAACCAAGTTTGTTCCAAAACTACCATTACAAAACCAATAAGGTATAAAGCTTCTAGCTATTAAAACGTACCCAAAACCCTCCCATTTTGGATCAGAGAGTGAAAAATTAATCAATCATTATCAAACCTTGATCAAAAGAGCCTATAAATACCCTTTGAAAGTCTAGAGAAAAGGGGGAGAAAAAAGGAGAAAAAGAAGCTTATTCATTGAGTTTATTAGTAATCAAGTTTATTGCTTGGCATCTAAAAGATAAAAGGATAAGATAAAGATTGAACAAAAGATTGGAATTTTGAAGGAAAAGGGGCAGTAACTATTCTAAGCTTAGAAGGTATAAAACCTTCATTTAGTCTAGTGGATAATATTTATCCATGAGGCACATCTCCAGCTTGTTTTTATTTATGTAATGATTTTTTTTAACTTATTTTAATGTTATAGTGTTTTTAGTTTTGATTTTGGCTAATATGTAAAAATATTGTTTTTATTATTTAAATCTTGCTTTAACTTAATTGTTGATGTTCTTGAATACTAAGATGATGTTTGTCCGATTGATTTTGGTGAAATAAGGTGGTTTTGAAAGATGTCAAATATGATAGTAGGGTTGTTAATATTTTTTCTGGGTTGCTACTGCATGTTCCAGGATCCTGAGTTTTGGCCAAGTCCTTTAGAATATTAAAATGTCAGTTTTGAACCTTAAATTGTTGAATATGCTTGTTGTTTTAGTTTAACAGTTTTGGAATGTGGAACTTTATGCATGATTTTGATGATTTGATGTTGTTTATTAGTTCTTTTGATTCAAACATGCTTAGTATTGATAGTGTGGATTGTTAGGACCGAAAGCAGTGGGTTTAGAGATTAAAAATGCATATTCTAGGTTTGGTAGTAGGTGGGGTGTTTTCTGAGCAATTCTAGTTTGTGTTCTTGGACAGAACATTGCATAGGCTCTATGATTTGGACTAGTTTTGATCCAATTATTTGCAACGGTAGCTTCGTGAGACTTGATTAATCAATAATCTAGGGCAAGTTTGTATCAATAATTGTTTTTTTATTTAGTTTTAATCCTAGGATTTTGTTTTTGTACCGAAATATATTTTGATCAAATTGTGATTATTGGGTGATAATCGTTGATGGTTGATGGTTGATGCTTGATTATTGTTCAATGATTGATTTCCAACAAGTTTATGCCTTTGATTTCAATGTATCTAGTCGGATTTAAGAGTAATGTCGTTGGGCTTGCTTTGAATGTTCTTTGTGTTCTTGAGTTTTTTGTGTTTGATCTCTTTTGGTAAAAAAAATAAATGTGTTTTATGTTTTTTTTTAAGTTTGAATTGTTTTAAGTTTTGAACTTGGTTTCGGTTTGTTTTTCAGGTCAAACCAATGTTTTTGGTTCGGTTTATAATCAAACCAAAGATTTCTGGTCAAACTCGGGTCATTAGGGTAAGGCCTTATTTGGTTTTTAACTTTTTTTATACAAGATTTTTTTGGCTTAAGAGTGCGTTTGGCAAACACACCATTAGACCTATTTTGGCAATTATTCAAAGAAAAAAATGGGTTTTTGTCAAACAAAGCCTTAAAAAAATAAATAAATATTATTTTCAAAAAATAAAAGTTTTTTTGCATATTGCCAAAAATCCTTAAAAAAAAATCGGAGCATGTCTTAAAATTAAGAAAACAATCAAAAAAATATTTTTGCATGTTTAAAAATACAAAAAGTATTGCATGGATTTTACAATCAGTATGTAAAATTCCAAAGGATTTTGGCCTATATTTCAAAAATATTAAAAACGTTTTTTTGGTAAGAAATTATATTATTCACTTTTAATATAAGGATAAAAAAAAACCTACAAAATGGTTAGTATCCAAAATATTATTAGGGTAATAATTTATTATTATTCATTTTTAATATAAGGATAAAAAAAAGCATGTATGGAGGCTAATATTCAAAATATTATTAAGAGTAATACAATTCATTTACCTCTAATATAAGGATAAAAACCGCAAGGATTTTATCTGAAATATTATTTGGAATGACACAGTAGCCAAAAATTTCAAGTTTGTCCCGAAAGAAGCTCAACGATAATTGAGGATATTTCAACCTGTGTCTCATGGTACAAGATTCATGGGGATTCAAAATACCAAAGAAAACGGTGAAATTTCAATAATCACCACATCTTTTTAGATTTCTAACTTCAGCTTTTTGGTAGCACAAGAGTTATGAATGAGCTTGATTTCTTCTAATATCTTTTTGAAGTTAGGATCTTTTACACCAAGTTCTTGAGTTCATAAACCAAGGTTTGTCCATGGTAACAAGCCCGTCATGGTAGGCTGATAGAATTTAGAAACACCATCAGACCATAACAACTACAAATAAAGAAAAACAATGTAGTTTATCTTATGTAGGACATATTAGGGGTGCTAATATCTTCTCTTTACGCAACTAGTCTCTTGCCTGGAATCTTTGAAGACCAATTCGAGCTCCTAGTAATCATAATACTAGGTGTCGACTCCTTATCCAACCAAAGACCTCCCAAACCCGTCCGGAAAGGATCGTCGTGCTCTCATGAGGAGTATGACAGTCACCTTCTAGTGAGACTATTTCTTTGATTATTTAATATGATGTTAGTCACCTTCTAATGAAACTATTTATGTAAGTATTTGATTATACGGGTTGTCGCCTCTTAATGAGACTTGTTTTGATTTTTAAATATTTTAAGGGTAACCATCTCTTGACGAGACTTGTTTTAATTATTTTATGGGTAATCACCACTTAATGAGACTTGTTTTGATTGTTTTGAGGGTAATCACTAGTTTTTAGATATTTTATAGGTAGTCACTTCTTGATGAGATTTGTTTTGATTTTTAAATGATTTAAGGGTAGTTATCTCTTGATGAGACTTGTTTTGATTATTTTAAGGATAGTTGCCTTTTTATGAGACCTGTTTTGCTTTTTTTTTTTATGTTTTTTTAAGGATAGTCACCTCTTGATGAGACTTGTTTTTATTTTAAATTGTATTTAGGGTAATCATCTCTCAATGTGACTTATCTTGATTTTTAATTATTTTAAAGGTGATCACCTTTCAATGAGACTTCTTTTGAATGTAATCACCTCTTTTATGAGACTTGTTTTGCTTTTATGTTTTTTTAGGGTAATCTCCACTCAACGAGACTTTATAATAAAAAAAATATTTTTAGTGTAATTTTTTTCCTTACAAATTTACTATACAAACTAAAAAAAAAAATACAATGACTTTGTGCTATAAGTATTGTAAAGAAATGACAATTGTCATAACTTGTTTTTTACACCCAATTTTTCTATATGTTTTTAAAATTATATTTTCAGTCCAATTTAATTTTAAGTATTTAATTTAATTGTGATGACAATATAAAAAATATAAAGAGAAAAAAGAAAAGAAAGGAAAAAGTTGTGGGAGTGATAAGAAGAAAGAGAGAATAAAGGACTACAAATAATAAGGAAGATTATGGAAAAGAAAGAAAAAAGAAAAATAAACTGAAGAATCAAATAGAATGGGAAAAATTATAGGAAAGAGATGGTATATATTAAGAAGAGAAATTTAATTAATTATAAATCCATGACCAATAAGGAAATAATCTAAATTACCTAGCATTATTTTTTCAGTTTAGTTTTTTTTTTTTTTTTTTTTTTGCAAAGGATCCTAGACAATATAAATAGGAAACATTAGACAAAAAAAAAGATATACACCGAGATTAAAAAGTAATACTCTTGCAAAGAAAAATCTAAGCAAGCAACAAAAAAAGACAACAGAACAATAAAAACACAAAAGTACCTGACCTCCCAAAGTTATAGAAAGACAACACAAAAAAAAAATCAACAATGGAAGCAACTTTCCAGCCTCCTATCTCCTAGCTCTAGTGGAGGTGGTACCAACAAGAAGGAGGAGTTGTGCACATCTCAGAGTGGTCCACATGCCTCCCTACCCTGCCGACACATGCAACAAAGCCTCGCAAGCAAAACTATCATTCGGTGCCCGAACAATACAAGTCAACATTTTTTTTCAACATTGTTTCTCATTGTTCTTACCTCTCTGGTTCAGTTCCAACCAAATCCAACAACTAAAAAGGTTAATTAGGAATCCTAATATGTGATTTATTTAGTTTTAAAACAATTTGAGATTTGTTTGTTAAATCTCGAATTGAAAACATATGTTGATGTTGTTTTGAATAAATTCATAATATATTCATGATTTTCTTTTCACATTTAATTATGATGTATATATTAATTGATTTGGTGGAAATATTTATGGTGATCATGCTTGGTAAAATAATTAATTTATGGTGGGCTAATATAAATTGAATAATAAATGGAAACAATTGAAAACTCGAGTCTTCATTTGATATTATTTCAAATCTCACCCTATAATCTAAAAGTGAAGATTGAGCATCATTATCAAGCCTCTATCTCACATTATTATCCTTGAAATTTTTACCTTCAAATAAATATAAATACATAATTTAGATAAAATATTAGCTTGTATGTATAATAAATATTTTTATCATAAAATCAAATAATAATATAGTTTATTTTAGGTAAGATATTTTAAGGTGATTTTCATCTCCTCTTTAGCACAATTAATCTCTTACTCAAAAACCTTTAAAGACCAATTATGGTATATAATAACTATAAAATTACAACTTATTTTCTGATTTTTACGCCTTTTGACATTCCGATTGCCAAGATTTCTGAGTGAAAAATAATAATGTGTTATTCACCATATTACATATTATAAAAATTAAATTATATCCCACTAACAAATTTAGGCCGCCGAGATAGTTAATAGTTGGCTAGCAAATAACCCTGTGAAATATAGCTAAATGGTTAAAACCTCCACCAAACTTTAGATTATTTAAGCATCAGCCTTTGATTTCTAATTTCGAGCTGTACCTCTCTTCATTTTACCATGTTTTCATATCAAAAAAAAAAAAACCTAAAAGAGGAGGGGTTTTAAAAAAATCAATGTTTTTTTTTTAATTTGATTTTTTTAATAAATGCTTTTAAAAAAAAATCATCATTTAATATTATATTTGTTTTTTTATTACGTTATCTCATTCTCATAACACGAATCTCGGGTTTGGTAAGTTAATCTAGTTGACTCGGTTTTTTTATTTTTTTACTTAATTTGTTCTCTAATTTCATCCTTTAATATTAGGTTGATTAGAAATTAAAATTTATAATTTGTTTTGTTTGTTTTCTATTAGATTATTCCGGTCTTATTTTTTGTGTTCTTTTTTCTAATTGGATTTTTTTCAATTTCTTCATTTAATATTGGATAGGTTGAAAATTGAGCTTCATAATCTATTTTTATTTGATTTCTATAACGATATCTTGGTCTCATCATTAGGTTCTTGGGTTTAGGCACTTTAACTTTGGTTAAATTTTCTAAGAAGTTATCTCAGTTTCATTACCCTGTTCATGGGTCCTTCAATATTAGATTTGTTTTTTATTCGGTTCACGAGTTTGGTGAATTAACTTAGTTGACTCAGTTTCTTTTCATTTTATAATCCCCCTCATCTAATCAATTAATATTGTGTTTGCTTAAAAATTAGATTTCATGATTTATCTTGATTAGATTATTTCAGTCTCATGACCTATGAATAGTGTTTAATGAGTTAACCCGGATTGACTTAGCTTATTTTTTATATCATTTTTTTAAATAATTTTTTTACAAATTTCATCGTTCAACATTGGATATGCCATTGTTAATTGAGAAATAAACTTCATAATTTATTTTAATTTACTTTCTATTGGATTATCTAAGTCTCAAGATTATAGTTGTGAATTTAGCATGTTAACTCGGGTTAAATAAGGTCTGTTTTTTTATTTTTTTTATAAAGTTATCTTGATCTCATGACCTGGGTTATGAGTTTGATATATTGACTCAAATATGTTGAAAAATAAGATTAAAAAAATAATTGTTTTATAACTCGGGTTATGGATTTGACATGTTAACAAAGTTGACTCAAATCAATTTAATATATTATTATCTTAATACTTTAAAAAATATTATTTTTAAAATTTTTTTAATCAAACTATGTTTTTACAGGTCATCCAGATTGATTTTAAACCTGTAAAGTTAACCAAATCATTTCATATCAATTTCACAAGTTTTTTTTTCCACTTTAAAAAAAAAAAACTAGCAATATCTTCGTAGCAGAGCATGACATTCCTATGCCATGTTTGTTTCCCTGAAAGTCGTTTCCGGGAAACCACTTTCCAAACTTTCTTGTGTTTGTTTGCCACTAGGAAAGTTGGTCAACGGAAAACACTTTCCGGTCAATGGAAAACACTTTCCAATTACGGAAACACTTTCCGGTCAACGAAAAACACTTTCCAGTCAAAGAAAAATTTAGTTTGGTTTCCAGAAAAGTGTTTTCCCTTTTGGCTATGTTTGTTTTCCGGAAAGTGGTTTCCGGTAAACCACTTTCCAAACTTTCATGTGTTTGTTTGTCATTAGAAAAGTTGGTCAATGGAAAACACTTTCCAATCAAAGAAAAATTTGGCTTGGTTTTCAGGAAAATGTTTTCTTGGAAAATTTGGGCTGAAAACACTTTTTGAAAATTGTGAAAAATTTAGAAATATCATTATTTGCTGATTATATCAAATTTGATCCTTAAACTTTTGATTGCTATATATAATTTGTTTTGAATATTTATTTTTCAATTTCATCTCTTAAAATTTAATTTTTATATTAATTTTAGTTCGTATTTTTATAATTGCTATTTGTTTTTTCTTTTTTATTTTTTTATTGAAATTTTTTATCTATCAAATTTAATTCTCATCCTTTTGATTGTTATTTATTTTATTTGAAATAATTTATGAAATATTAATTATTATTATTTTAATTTATTCATCTTTTTTTTTTTTTTAATTTTTTCCTCCCCTCACCTTTTTGGGGCCTTCCTTAAAGTTTTGGGACGTTTTTAGCTGCGTTAAAATTGAAGAAAACACCCAATTTTAAATACAAATAGTCGGAGAAAAGTTCAACCCAAAATTGAAAATTGAGGTACTCATTCTCAAAAAAAAATAAAGTTAAGGAAAGGTTTGGACAGTATGATCTCAACGAAAGAAAAACTTGACTAGCCACACAAATTATACAACCGAGATAAAAAGAGGCTAGTCACAAATCAGAGCTAGACACGCAAGAATGAATCAGACTTCAAAACAACCAACTCGGGGGGGAAAGGATAGAAAGCAAAGAAGCCCAGGACAAATCCCCCTGTTCTCCAGGTATATAATCTTTCTAGGCAAAGCAACTGGCAATTCTATACATCAGTACGAAGCAGAAAGAGGCTACCGGCCAAACCATCCTCTCTGGGGCTGCACATCTCCATCATTCATAAGCTTATCCAATACTATATTCAGGTCAACTGACTGGCCATTCTCTGTCAGCTTTCGCACTGTAGCTTCGACATGTTCCCTTGGAAATCCCATGCTCGTCACTTTGTCAACCACGTCATCAAGGGGAACCCTGTTCCCAGTTCCAGAAGAGCCTGGCCCACTACCAATCCCAGAAGCGGTAGGCAATGCCTGTGGTAATATCCGAGCAGTTGGAAGCTGGGGAAATCCACTTCCACCACTCTGAGACATGACAGGTTGCTGCTGTTTCATTGTGGGGCTGCTACCATACTGAGAAGGTGATCCACCATAAGGATATGGTTCAGTAGACCCAGAAGGTGGCCCGTATCCAGCAGAAAACCCTGAACTGGGTCTACTAGTTGGTGGTTCATACATATTGGAAGGAGATCCATAATATGGCTGAGGAGGAGCTCCACTTGGTGGCTGAGTAGATAGCGGGCGAAGGCTGGGTGGGTAGCTCTGATGGGGGATGAAAGGAGTCTCTTCAGGATGGCGAGCAAGTGGAGGTTGAGATTGATGAGGCTGGGGTGGCTGGGAATACTGTGGTTGAGGTGCATGATATGGTTGGTTTGGTGGTGCTGCAGGAGAAGGCTGCAGCTGCTGGGATGATGGTACCTGATATTGGGGATTTGGTGGTTCTTGAGGTTGAACAGGATGAGAATAGTAAGGGTCTTGCTGAGGGACGGGAGGAATCTGGTTCTGTGGAAACTGATTTGAAAGTGGAGCTGGAGGTAACAGATTCTGCTGGGGAATAGGAGGAGGGACAGAAGGAGGAAAAGAGACAGAAGGGACTGATTGAGGAAAAGTGAGGGGAGGAAGTTGGTGAGATTGAGGAGCAGATGCTCCTTGCTGAGCTGCATCCATTTGCCCAGTGGATTGAGTTTCCAATTGTTGCTGATCTGCCTTTGACACTTGCAACTTAGTGAGCTGCAGCTGAGACTCCAGCATTTCCTGCTTATCCTTTAAAACCTGTACACCTGTTTGCACCTGGCAATGATTGATGGGAAACATTAATCACACACAACATGGTGATCAATAAAGCAATATAATCTAGTATCCATTTATGAACAGAATTCTACATAGAACATGGAAAACTGCTTTAGAGAGTATGAGAAAATTTCAACATTTAATGAAATTTAATGGATAAAACTCCACTCATCAATTCTTGGAATTGTTTCACAGTATGAAGGCTAATGAGAGAAGCATTACAAGCTTGCCTCAATTCGGAGATGTTTGGTAAGAGGATAATGGCCTTAAAAATTACATGCGTGATAATTATGTGTTTGGTATAAAGTATAAACAATATTATGAATGGGTAACAATTACCCCCAAAAAGGCGCAAAAGTGGGGCATGGATGGATGGAGATAATTTTTACCTCCAACTTTCACATTTTTTTACTTCTTCTCTCATCCATTTTATCTAGAAAAGTACACTTAAATAATTTATTTCCCTTTCTTGTCATCAATAATATGTTAAATCAATTTTCTCATTTTCTCCAGTCACGATTTACCTTCAACGAGTTGACACAAATTTTATACCAAACGAAACCAGAGGGTGGAAAGTTCACCATTAAATCTTATAGTAGGTTTTGATGTAAATTCTAGTAACCTGAAGGCAGACTGCCTCACAAAGTGTCTGACTGTGACAGTGACTGTGTTTTTGTTTTTTTTTTTTTTTTTGGGGCATAGATAGCAGCTTAGGCAAAGATTTTGACAGTAGCTAAAATCAAAAAAGAGGTAAAATATTAGTCAAGCCAATCGTTTAATTCATGCAAAAACTGAAACTGTTAAACCATCAGATATTACATTGTGCAGGGCCAGAAGCCTCTAGGTGCCAGTGAATGAGACCATGGGTTTCTATTTGGTCAGAGTCAATAAAAAATGATTAAAGAGGTTGGGTTTTTTTTTTTAATAAAAAGGAAAAAAAATGATGTGCAGTTGTGTACCTTCAGTATTATTTTTATTTTGTAGTGGCAAAACAGAAAGTGTCGGAGGGGAAGGAGTCCACTCAGAACTCTTCGAAAAACTTTTAAGTGAAGATTATTTACAAAGAGTTCTCTTAAACATAATAGATTATTTACAGCTAAAAAAATTTCAACTCAAAAGTGGCACCCTTGTCAAGTAATTAACTAAGGAAGATAGCAAAAGTTTATAACAATGTTTTGGATTTTTCCTCAAGGATTAAGAATTTTTCTAATAGAATAAAGTGTCCAAAAACCTCCAGCTACTTCAGCATAGCCTGTTGGTTGAATAGCTGGTGAGGTTTAATTCATGACAGATAAGGTAAGGTGAAAGAGTTGAGACCCTTTTTTATTAGAGAAGAAAAATAAAACAGGAACAATGCTATGTTTTAAGAGAAGGTTCTCATGCCACGTTCTTATACACTCACAATGGAACATCTGGTAAATATTTTAAAAATCATGGATAATTCATTCATGCAAGAGCATGAGAACCTATTCTTATAATATAAGATTATTAGGAAAAAAATGTGGCAAGAACCACTTAAGTTACAGTACACAAGATAGATTGCTGGAGCACTATAATAATTTTACAGCTAGATATCTCAAAATCTAGGCAACGATTGGATCAGTAATCCCATAAGAAGAGTTTAAGCTAGTTATGTTGGATACTATTTGACATATTTTGGTGAATTGGCCATTATATATTTAGCAGTAGCATATTCTGCCACACCCCTGAATACTTAATTATTTTTATACATCAAACTCTAATAACTGGACCCAAAAAAGAAACAATAAGGTAAGGCATGTGCCGACTTTCTGAAAATAATTTCCAATTTCATTGATACTAAAATCATTTCTCTAAGAAAGTGAGTTATTAACTAATAATTTTCAAAAACAGAAAGCACAGGCTTGGTTTGGATTGTTTTTAAAATAATGAATGAAAAAGATGCATGATATGCGATCAAACAACCCTTGTTTTCTACAGGGGAGAATTTGAAATACAACTTTCTTTCTAGGAATCTAAAAGTATAACCATTTCCAAGAAGAAAGTAATTGATAAACATGCTGTTTTCTGTATTTCTAAAATTGTTTTCCAGAACAAATGAAAATTCTCCACAATTAAACATGACCTATGGTTCTGGAGAGCTGAATCACATGCTTCCTCGAGAACTTGAGGAAAAATACACAAAGCAATTTCATCCACGTAAAAACATAGGTCATATCCAGAAGTTTCACTAAAATGCATCTGCTCTCTGTTTAACGATCTCAGTGGTGTGTTCACCATGGAAATTGCATAGGTGGAGAACCAGAGTCCTTGTGACACTATCAATACTATTCATCCTATCATATTAATATCCCAAATTTTAAGAACCTAAATCTTAACCAAAAGTTGTCTCTAGGTAACCAAAATATGAGGGTGAGCACCAAGCTCATATGGATTATTGTTCTTTGAATAATTAAGAACCCAAGGCAAATTAAGAGTTCTTCCAATATACATTCAATGCTTGTATCAGAAGATTGTCTGTTTTTACCATGAAAAGGGATGCTACTGAGTAGATTTGATGGTCATTTACTGTAATTCTTAATCACTTATCCTGATTGAAATCTAGGGCTTCAATGAGAGTTCAAGGAAAGGAAGTTGGATATACAAGCGTATAGTTTTCCCCTTTCATTTCTTTACCATATCATCCACATTGATTTGCTGATTCAGTAACCTAGCTCAAAGTCCTGACTCTCACAGGAAAAGGAGGGAAGAGACAGTTTCAAAAGAAACCACCAGGCTTCTTACTAACTCCTGTTTAACTCTCCATTTTTTTAATCAGAAACTAATAAGTATAAATGATCTTGTTGTTCTAAGAAACTCAATACCGCATCTCAGTTTGATAAAACATAAAGAGCTATCGATTAAAAAAAAAACAGATCTCTAGGAGGAGGGATGTTAACAGTGTTGAGTGAAGTGGGTTGTGGGTTTCAAAAAGCATCACCCATCCTATATATTCATCCCCTAAACCTATGACAAAAGTGAGTTTGATATCGACTAACGATCATAGAAGATGCTTAATAAAAAAAAAAAAAAAGCACATTAAATGGAAGAGGAAGAAGGTAGGTACCTCCCTGAGAATGTTGTGGAGGTGTCTCATATTCCCTTGAGTGCTCTCATGATTGTTCCCAACAGACAGTTTCAAATCATCTACAGAATTCTCGAGGTGTCTGGTTCTGCTCTCCAACTGTGTTAGTCGAGCACTAACACCTTCTAAAGCATGCAGCAAATTATCAGAGAACTTGTTCATTGTTCTATCAATTTCAGATATAATCGAAGTAGCATCAAAAACACTCCGATCCTTTTCCATAACGACTTTCGCTGGTTCCATTGAGTCCAGAGAACCATAATTCTGGGACAACAGACAGAAAATAGCAACACCATGTGAAAAGAAAGCTGATCTGAAGAAACCTAATTTTATTTTATTTTTAGAAAAATTCCAAATCCCTCAAAAAACCAAAAACTAAAATCCTAAGCAACCAAACAGCAGTAAAAAACCCTAAGAGCAGACGGAGGCTTACTCTGAGAGGAGAGGCGGATGAGGAAATAGAGTTAGAATCAGCGGCAGCGGGATCGAAGACAGGGCGAATAGGCTGGAAATCATAGCTAGCAACGATCTCTTCCCTCTTAATTCCATCATCGAGATCATTATTATTAATATGAGATTGTGAATCATCTTGTGGAGGAGGAGGAGGTGGTGGTGGAGGATGATTCATTAGATCAATGAAGTCTTTGCTGCTGCTATTGATTATTTTTGGAGAAGAACTCAGGGCCAGCGATTGAGTTGTTGATGATGAAGAAGTCAAATCCATTATTTGTTTGTCCATAAACTGCGAAGAATTCATCTCATCGGAGTATAGTTTATGGAGAGGATGCGAAACAAGGCAGGGGATGTATCTATGACCTTGAAGTTCTAATTTTTGTTTTGGGTGGGTGCTGCATGTGAATGAAATACCAATTCGCACTTAGTTTCCTTCGTCTGGACTCTTCTTCTCAATTCTCATCATCATCTTTCTTCTTCTTGTTTCGAGAGTTGTGGGGTTTGGGCTGCTGCTATAGGCTGTTATGGGCTTTCTGCTTTTTTGCTTTTTACTAATGATCACGGACTTGGACCCATATCTTTATTAATGACCTCCTTTATAGCAGCCCAAAACAAAAGTTAGTATTGGGGTAAAATAGTCTTTTAAGAGGTTCAATTGGTATAACCAAAATTGAAAGGGGTAGATTGGTATTTTTATATTCTTCACATAGTCAAATAACTAATTGTACCCTTTAAATAAAAAAAATAAACTAGCATAGGAGCATTTGAGTTTTTTTTTTTTCAAAATAATAAAATTACTTAAAGACAATTTTTAGCATAGAAGTCCAGGGGCTTTTCGGTCTTTTTGTTTATTTAGCATCGTAAAATAACTACATTACCCTTAAAAGCAAAAAAAAAAATAACTGATGTCTAGGGAAAAAATCATATTTTTATCATGGTTTTTTTAGTTATGATCAATTTGAATGAATGACAATTTAGTTGTTTAACAAATACAAAATATTAATAAATTATTGGCTTGTGCAACGCACGTGCCAACAAGTGGATGTAGCTTGTGCCCTTTGGACGGCATGTGAAACATCATACGGTTGCCAAAAAAAATCTAACTGTCATGTCTTCCAAAGCGTTTAGTGGTGGCGCAACCAATAAAATAGCGAGTGTGGTTCCATTCCCAATAATTCAGGATTTATATTAGTCTAACCAAGATTCAATTATGTCCTCTATATTGTATTTATTTTAACTTTGGCTCTCATTCTTTTTATTTCTATATATGTTGATTTTAATGCTTTTTAAAGTTTATTTCTTTTTCAATTATATCATTTAACATTTTACTTCATTTAATTTTTGTATCTAATTTGGTCTTTATTTTTTTTACTGCTATTTTTTTATCCTTTAAAAGTACAATTTGCATACTTATTGTTTAACTATGAGTAGTTGATATAAATATATTTTATAAAGTATTTATAAAGCATGTGTGTTTGCATCCTCATATTTATTATGAAATGTTATATATGAACAAGGTGTAATGGTGGGTTATATACTTAATGTGATAGGTATACACATAATATGGCATTGGGTTATATATTTGGTGTGATGGGTAATATATATGGTGTGATGGTGGATTATATAAATGGTGTGATGGGTTATGAGATAGTATAAATGTTAATAATTAAATCATCATGTATGTGTTAATAATATCATTATTTGGTGTATTTATATTGATTAGTCACTGAACTATGGAAACTTATTCTTTTCTCTAACTATTTTCTTTTAGGCATATAGAATTAAAAGATAGTAAAAATTAGTTGTCCATTAAGAGTTATATGTTAATATGTTACTCATTTGCCTTTTTATCTTTATTAGAAACTTTATTTTGGGGTTCTCATATTATAAGTTATGTAAATACATGATGTAAAGCTCTGTAATTACTGTAGATTTAGGGTGTGGTTTGAGTTTTTTGCATAGAAATTTTGATACTTTGTATAAGTACATATGATTGGTGTGATTGAGTTCTTTTAGTTATTTGAGTCTTATTGTTTGGAAAATATTATAGTTTGACAGGTTTGATGCTTAAAATGGCCAAAATAGTTTTTATATACTTTAGATCATGTATCGATCACGTTCTGATTTAAGGGTGTGATAATTATAGAATCAGAGAATGATTTTGTCTAGTAATTATTAGAGCTTAGAGTCTATCATGTTTTGAAATATCCTTGTTGATCTGTAAATGTGATATAAATATTATGTGGAATAATGTTTTTAGTATTATTTTCTTTGTGCTTATAAATTTCATACAAGTTAAAATGAAAAGGACTAAGTCATTGATTGTTTTACGTGCAAAGAAAGTTGAAAATGATAAATATGTTAATCCTTTTTAAAAGAGAACCAAAGGTTAAAAGTCCATAGAAAAATCCATACAACAAATTAAAATGAAAGATTCAAGAAATGAAGCAACAAAAAAGAATAAGAACAAGGAGCAAGAAGCAAACACTAACAGTGGTATCACAATAAATGTATTAGCTGAAGTGTTATATATGGTAACTCAAGCAGTGTAAAAACTAGTTGATTTTATTATTGAACAGAAGTGACAAGGGGATTAAATAGCTTTTTTAATTCCTTAATAAGTTCAAGGAACTAACCTAATCAATTTTCTCAAGCTAGATCCTTCAAGTTTTTATGGTGTCAATTTTTTAGAAGACCTTTAATGATTGTTGGATGAGATATGAAAAGGGCGTGAGGCCTTGGAATTCATATAATATTGTGTTATTCTTTTGATATCTCTTTGGTTGAAAAGAGATATGGCGATGTCTTAAATAAGAATAAGAAAGGTTATAGGGGCACCTGTATAAACATGGAATGAATTTATTGATATATTTCTTAATCGATGTCTCCATAAAGGTGTAAAAGATCAGAAAGCATAAGCCTTTGAGAGTTTGAGACAATAAGATATGATTGTTTTTTAATATAAAGTGTAATTCACTAGGCTATCCAAGTATGGTTGTCATCTCATTCCTACAAAGATGGAAATAGTGAAGATATCTGTTTGGGGATTAAATAATTGGTTATTTACCTTAATAATATCTTGTGGTTTTACATCTTTCATAGCTGCAGTTGACTATGCAAGAGTTATCGAAACATGAGAATTTGAAAGGAGAATGTTTATTAAATAGACTATGAAAGCTCGAGTGGAAAGTTATAAAAATGTACAAAGTAGGACAATGATATAGCCAAAGAACTAGGAGTGAGTAAAAAAACTGAAAAATTGATTAAACCAAGAAAATCAGAAAAAAATAATCAAAAAACCGAACCGAACTTAAATTAATTAAAAAAACCAAACCGAAAAAAACCGAGCCAAATAAAAAAAACTGATTCAAACTGAAACCAAACCCATTAGACATTACAAAAAAAAACCTAAAAAACAATATAGTTTTTGTTTTTTAATATAAAATAACCAAATCAAACACAAACCAGTCGATTGGGTTTCAGTTTTTGTTCTAAAATAACCAAACCAAGCCAAACCAAACTAAAACCGGTCGGTTTGAACTAATTTCAATTCGGTTTTGGTTTTTTTAAAAAAAATTCGGTTTTTATTTTTTTAGGTAAAAACTGAACCGAACTGAAAATGATCACTCCTACAAAGAACTATGCGGTCAGGGCCACAAAGTTTGGTATAAGCATCACCAACAGAATTTTGTTAGTTATATTGCAAAAATTTTATAGGTGATACTTGTTATAGCAGACTAGGGCTTGTTTTAAATATGGTTAGAAATGACACCTAGAAAGGAATTGTCCTATAAGTAGTGCTCGACAAAGTAATGGAGCAATAAATAGGTGTGACCAATAAGGGAGAGATCGTAGAGGTAGAAATTTTGATGGGAGAGCTCATACACCAACTAGGCATGGACAAACTAGATTTTTCACACTTACCAGACAAGAAACTCGGTCATCCAATGTTGTGGTATGGGTATACTTCATATTTGTTCATTGGATGTACGAGTATTATTTGATATTGGATCCACTCATTGTTTTGTGTCACCATAGTATGCCATGAGATTTAATAAATAAACATATTATATACCCCTTATCTATTAGTACTCTACTTTATAAAAATATAGATGTATAATTTGTATATGACTCATGTGAGGTTATGGTAAATGGTAATAGGTTGTCAATAAACTCACTATCTTTGGAAATGGTGGATTTTGATGTGATATTAGAATGGATTAGTTGTTTTGTTATCATGTCTCGTGTATATTTAAAAATGTGATGTAAATTGTTTTTGTAAAAGTTCTTTTCAATTAAAAATGCATCAAAAATGCGATGTAGGGTGCTTTTGTAAAAGTTCTACATTTGTTTTCTAGCTCCATTGAGTATCATTTCAACATTTAGTGCAAAATGATTATTACAGAGGGGTTGTTTGGGTTATGTAGCTTGTGTGTAAGGGTTAGATAAGTGAACTTTTAATCCAGAACAAATTCTAGTAGTTAAGGAGTTTATTGATGTTTTTCTAATAAATTACCTTTTTACCACCAGATAGCGAAGTAGATTTTTATATTTGGATTTGGAATCGAGTCTATATATATGGCACTTTATAGAATGGTGCCTACAAATTTGAAAAAACTAAAAGAACAATTGCATGACTTGCCGAATAAGGGTTTATTTATCCTAGTGTTTTACCTTGAGGTGTTCTAGTGTTGTTTATATATATATATATATATATATATATATATATATATATATATAAAGATGAATATTTGTATTCATTATAAAGTGTTGAATCATATGATTATTCGCAATAAATATCATTTTTACTATATTGATGATTTGTTTGACTAATTACAAGGGGCTCAATGTCTCTTTAAGATTCATTTGAGAACATGATACTATTAGTTGAAAATTAAGAAGAAAAAAAACATGTATTTAAAAGTTTCAAAAGACTCAATATGAGTATTATAAACTTCTAGTTATGTCATTTGATCTTACTAATGCACCAACTACATTTATGGATTTGATGAACATAATTTTCAAACCTTTTCTAGATCAGTTTTGAGAGTTTGTTGATGATGGTTGCTCCAAATAACCAAACAAATAATGCATCCATTTTTATTTTTTTTTTTATTTTTTTTTTTAGCCATCTTTTAGACCTACTGGTTACATGAAAATGAGCTCTTCAATAAAATAAATAAACAAATCCTTCCTTTAGTTAGATCTTAGACAAATCACCAAATATAAATATTGGATGCATTAAAAAACCTTTTTTTTTCCATTATCGGCTCCACCTTACAAAGAAAAAGGTCTAATGTTTGTAAAGAAGTCATCACCTAATATTATAGTCACTAGAAACCCTAACTTGTCAACAGAGATCTATAGTAAGGGATTGGTTATATCAAAGGAAAAATACAATTATCATAAAACATTATACCTAAGGTAAGTCGTCTTGTTGATCTTGTCTTAAATTGTTAATAGTTTAGTATGTCTAATCTACTAGTGGTTTATCTATAAGGTGATTGCGAGTTGACTATAGTGAGTAAAACCTTTATTGGTTGTTCAAACCTAGTCATCCTAAGGAAGAGCGTGTTTGGCAATGTGGTTGCGGGTGCTTTTCAAATAACTTTTCGTGTCAAAATGCATGCTAATGATTTTTTTTATTTTTTAAAAATTATTTTTGACATCAGCACATCAAAACGATCCAAAACATACAAATCATATTAAATTTAGTAAAAAAAAAATTTAATTTTTTGGGAACGCAGCCGCAGCCGCGTTCCCAAACATGCCCGAAGTTCCATAGAATGAGTTTCAATGAGGTTCACTTGTCCTATCATAACCCATTTTTTGGTTATTCCTCTAAAATTTACCCTTTTTCCTTTTAAAATGAAAAACATTAAAAATAAAATAATAATAGCAAGAAGATTGGCGATTTGATAAAAGTACACTGAGGAGGATTTCAAATGTATAGAAGAATCAATTGTAATTTTGGATGGAATTAGGATCTTAATCATATCACATTGTACCTAAAATTAGAAAGACAATGCGGATTCAAAGTCAAAGTAAATGATTATTGGATGAGTATGCATAAAAATTAAGTCAAGGGACATAATTAGATTTTTAATAGGCCAATTTGATTTAACCATGGGCCAAACTAAAAGTTTAATTATGTTTAAGAATCAATTTGGGTCAAATTAAAGGATTTAATTAAGTGCAAGGACTTAATTATACTTTAAATTGGTCAAATTAATTTTATTAGGGACTTAATTGGTGAAACATTAAGTTTGGGAGCTTAATTTGGGTTTAATTGAGAACATTGGAATTTTAAAGGGCCAAACATAATTTTTACAAAGTCAATTGGTTGAAATCAAGGGTAAATTTGCAAGAAAATCAAAGTTTAAGGTCAATTAAGGGCTAAATTGAAGGATTCGCATCCAATAATCTTTTTGGAAAAGGCGTTGAATTCTGAAGACTTAATTTGATTGAAGACAAGGGTTAAATTGAAGAAAATTGAAAGTTTGATAGTCAATTAATTAAGGGTTAATTTGCATAAATCCAAAATCAATGATCTTTTTGAAGAAGACGCTGAAATTCGAGATGATATTGAAATTTGGTGAGGGAAAAATTACATTAAATTAAAAGTTTGGGGTCAATTAGGGATGCAATTAAAAGCAATCAAAAGCTGAAGGACTAAATTGAACTTTGGTCAAAATTCTTAAAGCCAAAACGGTGTCGTTTTGAGAGAGAAAAAACAGACGATGTGTGTTTGGTTATTGTTCATCTTCTTTCTCTTCTTGTCTGAAAAAACTGCTTGGATGGCTACTTTTCAAGGGCATTTAATGCTTCTTCTCCCCCACTAAATCGGGCAAACCGTAAACCACCATGATGGCCTGACATTGTATTACACCTTAGAGTAGGTCTTGCTGGCCAACTGTCCTTACAGCCGTCACGATGCTACCTTAAAGTGGCCAACCCAACCCACTTTTAGCAGTCATTTTTCACGGACCATGATGACACCTTTGATCTAATGGTTAGGATCCTTCCCACTTGAATTAAGGGTCAAAAATTTTCCCTAATAAAGATAAAATATCCATCTTCCATCCTTATAAATAGAAGTGGATTCTAGGCATTGAAAAATACAAATCAAAGTGAAAGTTGGTCAAAAATCAGTCTATCTCCCTAGCTTTATCCGCCATTGTTGCCCCCCTTCTCTATGCCAACATAACTGTTAGTTTCTCTGCCAGCTAGTGCTCGTCGCCACCACCGTGTACAGCCAACATACAACCCTTGTGCCATGTAATCTTCTTCCTTTAATAACTTGCACCCATCTCTTTCTTTTTTTTTCCCTCTAAATAAAGCATGCAAGACATGAATTGACTCACGTTCTGCTGCCTCTCATCTCTTTCAATTAAGAAAGAGATGAGTTGGACTTGTTTTAGCTTAACCCAGCCCAAATGGCTAGGTCGGGTTCAGCCCGAAAAAAAAAAAGAGTAGATAAGGTTGTTGGGCCGCCAGTCAACCCAATCTAATTGAGTTGGGCTGGACCAGTTTCAGCTTAGCCCATATGGTTGAGCCGGGTCTGACCCTATATATTTAATAATAACATAATAATATTTTAAAAAATAAAAAAATCAAAATTTTGAAATGGCATTTTAAAAATATTTGTGGGTCTCTCGCATGTTTTTCCAACTATTTTGTATAATATCAAGCTATAGATTTACACTGTAAGATACATACCCTATATTAAAAATACTCAGTTTTCTTCGAAACTTCAAAAAAAATCTAAAAATTCAAATATAAACTTTCATAGAAAAAACAAAAAAAAAAGTGTTTGATTTTCATACATACAGCAAAGTCCTAAAGGTTTTTCATGCATATTTTCTTAAAAAAAAAGATAAAATAATCTTTTTATCATGTTTTAAAATGCAAAAATTGATATCGTAATCAGTTTATGATTATCAATTAGGGTTTAACCAAAATACAAAAAAATCCCATTATAATTAGTTTGTCATTTGAAATGCTATGTCTTAGCGATATTCAAGAAATAAATAAGTATGGATCTTAGAATGGTTAGGATTTAATCCAATAAGGTAAAGACTTCCTCACGAAGAGAGGTCTGCCTTATACCTTAGACAAGACTAACAGACAGGAACACAACTTAGAATAACAATTAAATAACAATGTAATTTATCTTAGGTAAAGTACATCGGGGATAATACGTATTCCCCTTACACAATCAATCCCTTACCCGAACTCTCACAAGCCATGAGGTTTTCTAGAGACCATAATACTAGATGGTAACTCCTAAACTTCATAATTATAATTTTATGATCAAACTCAAACCTTCTTTTTTACCATTTCTTGGAAGGCAAATCCAACATTCGACGTCGTGCATGTCACGACATATTCTATGGTACCTTAACACTCTTGACTTTGACATTAGTGAATATTGAACTGCAAATAATATCCTCAATTATGGCTGGTGAATATTATATTGAAAAAGGCTTAATATCCCTATCTTTGATGTCAATGAATATTGGATTGAAAATAACACTGTCAATTCTAACATTGATGAATATTACACAGAAAAGACTTGATATTCCTAACTTTGAGGTCAGTGAACATTGAACTGAAAAATTATATCCTCAATTATATCATTGGTGAATATTACACTGTAAATTTTTAATACTCATGAATTGACACCAATGAATACTAAAAAAAGTTTATTGTATGAAAAGTATAGGGAATGTGTTACTCCTCTCAATACTAAAGGCAATGACTCGTTGTGATTCTATTTATCTTAAACATTAAAAGTCAGGATAGGAAAAGATATCTCTTTAATTAAAACACTTTCTATCTTATTAATATGCTTTCTTTTTTTTGGTATTTTTAACATAGTATTACTATAATTATAAAAAGCAAGCTTTAATAAAATTGAAATGAAAGAATTAAGAAAAAATCATAAAAACAGGTCATACACATGTGCCCATGTGGTCCAACTTGCTTGACCCATAATAAAAAAGGCCAAATATGTGTGGGTTCACGTGGCTGGGCTTGAACGTCTAATCATTGTTTTTAATAAGCGAATGACTTGTGGCTCGCTCGTTTTAAAAAACAAAATAGACAACACATCATTTATAATTACAGATGATGTGTCGTCCACCGGTATGATTTCTAGCTATTTAAGTCAAGTTGGCTCTTTTGACCAAAAAACTTATTTTCAACTTCTTTTCACTCGAAAACACCTAAAACACTTAAAGAAATATATCTTTAACCTTAATAAACTCATATCTAACTTCAAATCAATCTCTAATCAATTAAAAACTTAATCATCTCTAATAAAACAAATTTTCAAGCTCAAATCTATTTTTTTAACAAAATAAAGGGTAAAAAAATACATCAATATAACTCTTCTTATCAAATAGAATTCATTTACACTAATATTTCAGTTTTTTTGTTGCCAGAATAGAGCTAGCCAATAATTCTATCTTCTTTTTTATTTTCCAGCAACTTTCTTTCTCTTCTTTTACATTTAGAGATTGAAACATGAACAAAATG
>Ga0325402_1000184_pt1 | contig 35551 bp, 29 predicted proteins | sample PopdelMetagenome_22_FD_207212 | JGI IMG/M metagenome (GOLD analysis project Ga0325402, IMG submission 207212) | Populus deltoides microbial communities from Bellville, Georgia, United States - Xylem-PdKOR-R3 | ecosystem: Host-associated > Plants > Phyllosphere > Stem > Wood/Secondary xylem... | reverse complement strand
AAAAAATAATTTATTTTTCTGAAATTCACTTTTCAAAAAAAAAATTACTTTCCAGCCAGCAAATAAACGGAGCCTTAGGTTTAATATTTTTCCGTTTTCTATTCTTATAATTCCTTAATTATACAGTGTTTAATTTGACACAAACTTCGTGCCATTTTAGTTCCCGATCGAGGTTGTCCTTTCACCTCTTCTCTCTTACTTTATTTTCTCGAAATATTTGCAATTCTTTTCTGATTTTGATACCTTTGATTCATGTTGTTTCCCTTCTCTTATGTTTCACCTGTACTGTCCCACCCTTTTGCCCCTCTTTCTTAGTTGCATTATTTATTTTTCCATTAGATGATCCAATCGCTTTCTATTTTATAACATTCTAGATGCTTTACCTGCACCACGTTGAGAGTGAAGTTAAATTTTTAATAATATATAAAAAAATAATCAAATGTCGCTAATACATGTTTGTTTTCCTAGTACTTAGAAAAAAAAAATAAATTATGTAAGTGTTTATTCAATATAACTCGATTAATTTTACTAGTCCAAAAATACTCATATAACCTTTGAAAACAATATTAAACTAAATAAAATTTTAAGAAGATATCTTATTTTAATATTAAAATAACAACATATTAGATTAACTAGGGACAACCCGAGTTAACGTGTTAAATTTAAGACCCGGGTTATGAGACTATGATAACCCTATAAAAAGCAAATCAAAATAAATTATGAATTCTCACAATCAACCCAATATTAAAGGATAAAATTGAAAAAAAATCAATTAAAAAAGAATCTAAAACAACAACCCGAATTAACATGTCAAACTTGCAACCCGGGTTATAAGACCGAGATAACCCTATGAAAAACAAATTGAAACAAATTATGAATTCCAATCCCCAACCAGCCCAATATTGAAGGATAAGATTAAAAAAAACACAAAAACACAACTTGAGTCAATCCACCAAACTCATGACCTGAGTTATCAAATCGAGATAATCTTATAGAAAAAAAATACAAAATGACATGATTTAACCTAAGTTAACCTGTCAAATCCATAACTTTGGTCTTGAGACTAAGATAATCCCATAGAGAGAAAGTCAAAACAAATTATAAAGCTTGATTCTTAATCACTCGTGTTGGACCTAATGTTGATTGATAAAATTTGTAAAAATCTTAATTAAAAAAATAACATAAAAAGTAAGCCAAGTCAATATGAGTTATCTATTAGGCACTATTTCTAGGTCATGAGACCAAGATAACCTAATGAAAAATAAATTGAAACAAATCATGAAGCCTAATTCCCAATCAAACACAATATTAATTGATGAAATTGGAAAAAAAAAAGTCAATTAAAAAAAAGGTAGAAAAAATGAGTCAATTGGGTTACCTTGCCAAACCTGCGACTCGGGTCATGAGACGGGGACAATCCAATAAAAAGCAATTCCAATGTTGAAGGACTCATGACTCGAGTCATGAGACCGATATAATCTCTTAAAAAGAAAATTAAAAAAATGACCTGATTTAACCAAGGTTAAAATATCAAAACTTGTGATCTTGATCGTGAGACCAATATATTCTCATAAAAAGCATATCTAAATGGATTATGAAGCTCAATTCTCAACTTATCCAATGTTGAATGATAAAACCCTATTGCAATACATATTTTGTTGATGATGATGCATAAGGATCATGCATTTGGATAATAGTTTGATAATCTCTATCAAGCAAGAACTTGTAGTTGCACAACATACTGCTGTTATAGGAGGAGTTAAAAGGGGATGGAAACAAACTGTTGCTATAATAGTAGTTAAACAAATATGGAAATAGATTGCTATTATAGGAGGAATTAAAAGAGTTAAGTCAGACATCAAAAGCTTAATTTTTGGAGATTCTTTTACTTTTGAATATTTTTATTTTGTTATCAAATACCATTTCAAATTGCAATCACCTAATTACAAATTATTGAGGTTCAATATCAACTAGGATTTAGGCTAATAGGATTTAGAGTTTGTAGGAGTTTTAATATTAGCTAAAGGAGGAATTCTAATTAATGTAGGAATCCTTGATAAAAAAGGATTCATAATAGAATAGTTTATTAGAATCCTTATTTAATTAGAATGTTAGATTACTTATTAGATTAGGATTTCCTTTGAATAGTTTAATTCCTTGGTTATCTAGAACTTAAAGCCTATAAATAGGCTTGTAATCTTAAGCATTATACACAAGTATAGAGAGATATAGAGAAGAGTTATAAAAGTGTATCTTTTGAGAAAACTCTTAATAAAAATATCATTCCTCTCATTCTTCTTTTTGTTCTTTAGCTTTGTTTTTATAAATTAGCTACCACACCTTATTCTTCTTTTCCAACAAATGGTATCAGAGCTTAGGTTTGATTATTTAACATGGCCAATTCAAACTTTCCACTTCAATATCCTAGATTGACAAAGGACAACTATCAAATTTGGTGTATTCGAGTAAAAGCTTGGCCAGGTCCCAAGATATATGGGAGATGGTTGAAAAAGGCTTTAAAGAGCCTATAGATGAAGCAACGTTGACCATAGCCTAAAGGAAGGTTGTGTAAAAGGCACGAAAGAAGGATCAACTAGCATTAACAATCATTCATCAATGTTTGGATGACACCACTCTTGAGATAGTGGTCAACGCAACCGCTGCTAAGCAAGTATAAGAAGTTTTGCAATAATCAAACCAAGGAGCTGACAATGTGAGAAAGATATGTTTACAAAAACTAAATGGTGACTTTGAAAAGTTATATATGCTTGAATCGGAGAATATTTCAGAATACTTTGCAAGAGTATTGGCTATATACAATCAAATAAAGAGATATGGGGAGAAGATAGAAGATACATGTGTGGTAGAGAAGATCCTACGCTCATTGCAAAAGAAGTTCCATTATATGGTGGTCGTGATAGAAGAGTTGCAAAATATGGATTTTCTTTCAATACAAGGTCTCATGAGAAAATTATAAGCCGATGAAGAAAGAGTCAATGAGATTCAAGAGCACGTAGGTGCACAAATACTTTTTTTAAAGTAAGATGGTTTTGAATATTCCCAATAAAAAAGAGAGATTTGAAATAGGAGGCCGAGACAGCCTTAACAGATCAAATAGTCGATCAAATGAAGGGAACTGAGTGACCAATTCGACTGGTAGTAACAATTCGAGATCCAGATTTGACAGCAGGTTTGACAAATCAAAAGTTAAATGCTATAATTATCAAAACACAAGTCATTATATTAGGGATTGCTGGAGTCCAACTAAGAGGGTTGAGGAGAATGCAAATCTTATGATAGAAGAAGAGAAGGAAGCCACTCTACTATTAGAGAATATAAGACAAAGAGAACATATGGTACCTAGATAACGGAGTCAGTAATCATATGTGTGGAGACAAAGACAAGTTCATAGACCTTGATGAAGTTGTAGATTATGCTATCTACTTGTTAAATAGATGTCCTACTAAAAGCTTGAATGATATAACTCTACAAGAAGCATGGAGTAGAAGAAAACCAAATGTTTCTCACTTGAAAGTTTTTTGAAGCATTGGTTATGTGCATGTAGATGATCAAGTTAGATGACAAAAGCAAAAAGATGATCTTTGTGGGCTATGACCAAAATTCCAAAGGATACAAGTTTGACAACCTTGATGAAGAAAAAATGGTGATTAATAAAGATGTTGAGTTTAATGAATAAGAAGTATGGGATTGGAAGGTAAATGATGGTAAAAAATATGACTTTTTACCGATTCTTGATGAAGAAGAGGAAAGATATGAAGATCATCAAGACCTATAGTCACACGTCCATAAACATAAGCACCAATGAGCTCAACTTCTTCTAATGAAAACTCAAGTAGTGGCACTCCACCAAATCCATCAAGAAAGATGAGGAGCCTTGATGACTTATATGAGGTAACTAATCATATTGATGATGTAACACTATATTGTCATCTTGCTACATGTGATACTACAGTGTTTAAAAAAGCAATAAAGGATGCAAAATAGAGAATTGCTATGGATGGAGAGATTGCATCAATTGAGAAGAATGATACATGAAGATTGGTTCCTAGACCAAATAAAAAGAAGTCAATAGGTGTCAAGTGGATCTACAAAGAAAAGAATAATGCTAAAGGAGAGGTTTAGGGATACAAGGCACGGTTAGTGGCAAAAAACTATAATCAAAAGCAAGGAATTAATTACAATGAAGTTTTTGCTTTAATTGATAACATTAAAGGTAAGCTACAAGAAATTAAAGACATGCAAGCTCAAAAGTTAATCTCATTTGGAAAAGTCAAGAATCTGGTTGAAGGTTTAGAAATACAAACGAGGTTTGAGAAAATAAAATTAATATTAAGCACAATGGTGAAACTACCTTCGTCATTTTTTTGTAATAATGGAATAAGAATAACATCAACACTATTAAGACAGAACATCGTAAAGAGAAAAAAATTTAAAAAAATTGATATTAAGGGGGAGTGTTGAGATTCAATATCAACTAGGATTTAGGCTAATAGGATTTATAGTTTGTAGGAGTTTTAATATTAGCTAAAGGAGGAATCCTAGTTAATGTAGGAATCCTTGATGAAGAAGAATTTATAATAGACTAGTTTATTAGAATTCTTATTTAATTAAAATATTAGATTCTTTATTATATTAGGATTTATTTTGAAATAATGAACGGTACCCAAGTTACGAAGCTTAAATTCTGAGCTTAGTAGCTGTATGAGACGTTGAAATAGAAGAGACTTACTACTTGTAAGTAGAATATCATCAATATAGACCAGAAGATAACAAATATCAGCACCAACATAGAAGATAAATAATGAGGTATCCACTTTAGAGGCACAAAAACCAATAAATAGCAGGAAATCATTCAGACGAGTGTACCAAGCCTGTGTAGCATGTTTTAAACCATATAGAGACTTATGAAATCTACACATATAAGAGGGGAGAATAGAGTCAACAAAACCTAGAGGTTGTTTCATGTAGACCTCTTCGTTAAGAATGCCATTGAGAAAGGCATTATGGATATCAAGCTGATGAATTTTCCAGTCACACGAAACGACAATGAAGAAGACTAATCTAACGGTCGCTTGTTTGATAACAGGACTAAAGATTTCAAAGTAATCAATACCTTCTTGTTGAGTGAAACCTCTAGCAACTAGACACGTCTTATACCTCTCAATGCTGCCATTAGATCTGTATTTAATCATGTACACCCACTGACTACCAACAACATTCACCAAAGGGTGAAACGACACTAAGGACCAAGTTCTGTTAGCGCGCGAGGCTTGAATTTCCTCGCGCATAGCACTATGCCACTCCTCATGACTATTAGCATCATTAAAAAAAAGGGGCTCATAAGTAAGAGGAGAAACTACTCGACTGAAAGAGGCAGCAAAGACGGTGGTAGTTGTTGTGGATAATGTTGTCTTAAGCTGTGTAGGACGGAGAACCATGTGATAATGGTGAGCAGCTGGGTGTTGAGAAGAAGAGCCTGTACCTAGAAGTTGCTGGAGAGGATATGAGGAGAGGTCTACACAGAGCTGCAAGCCGGCTGGAGAGTCGGTGGAAGGACTGGTCTGTGTAGTAGACACCGACGAATTTACTGCAAAATTAGGTTGTTTTGCAGCGGCAGACCTGAAGGCAAAAGCATCTAGCGATGGAGAACCTGTTCCTGCATAATGATCATTGGAAAAACAAGCAGCTGGTGACAGTATGGCAAGGCTGGAAGGGAATGAAGGGGAAGCAGAATCTGTAGGCAAGTGGGGAGGTCTGTTGGGGTGCGGCAAATGGCAGAACATGGGTGTTGTTTGGGCCGGTTGGTAAAGTGGTAGGCTGAAAAAGTTAGGGGGGTTTCAAGGGTGGTAGGTGTATAGGTTGTATGAAGGGTACTGGTGAATGTGTTATCTGTTCAGAATTTGCAAAAGAAAAGATATTTTCATAAAAACGAACATGACGGGATACATAAATATGATGAGATGTTAAATCAAGACAACGATAATCAAGATAAGATGAGCTATATCCTAAGAACACAAATGGAGAAGAACGGAAATCTAATTTGTAAGCATGGTATGAGCGCAAAAAGAAAAAACAAAGACACTCAAAAGTACGCAGAAAATTATAATCAGAAGTGCGACAAAACAAACACTCACACGGAGATTTATTTTGGAGAACAAGAGTATGCATGCGATTAATAAGATATACTAATAACTCAAAAGCATAGTTCTAAAATTACAATGGTGCACTACATTGGCCTAAAAAGGTGAGGCTAGTTTTAACAATATATCGATGACAACGCTCAACGATGCCATTTTGTTCATGGGTATGATGACAGATTAATCGATGATGAATACTAATGGTCTGAAATAACTTATTTAACTTGCGATATTTACTTCCCCAATTAGTTTGAACAAATTTAATTTTAAGTGAAAACTAACGCTCAACAAGTGTTTGAAAACATTGAAAGATGGAAAACACATCAGATTTGACAACAAGCGGATAATACCATATATGTTTGATATGCGCATCGATAAATATAACAAAGTAACGAATGCCATTAGAGGAAAACATATGGGCAGGACCCTAAACATCACTAAATATTAAATCAAGTGGGGTAATAGTTTTGTGACCCGTTGGTTGTAACGACAGACGCAACGACTTACCTAAAGGACAAGTTTGACACTAAGCAAGAGAACATCTAGAAGTACATACGATTTTATTGCCAAAAACGAACAAATTTAAAATGCAAGGGGTTGGATGACCCAAACAATGATGCCACATGTCGTCACTCGCGAAGATGCAAGGAGACCAAAAAGCTTGAGGAATTGACGTGGAAAAAGACTTGGAGAGGACATAAAGACCATCATTACTTTGACCAGAAAGGAGAACTTCCTTGGTGATGAGATCCTTGACAAAAAACACAGAAGCGTGAAATTCAAAGTAAACATGATTATCACGACAGAATTTCTAAACAGATATCAACGGTTTGGTAATATGAGGCACATTGAGAACATTAGATAATGTAAAAATACATTTTGGGGAATGTAATGTAGCATGTCAAATATGTGATATGTCAAGGCCCTTATCGTCACCAACATGCAAATGATCATTACCAAGATAGGGTGTAGAATCGGTCAGAGTTGCAAGATTAGGTGTGATGTGTTGATTCGTGCCGGTGTCGGGGAACCAAGTCGCAGCAGAAACATTCCCAACAACAAGGTGAGCAAAGGGTTGTTGGGTACTGCTGCAAAACTGAGGATAATAGGGAGTTGTGTGACTGAAATTGGAGCACAATTAGCAGTGGACATGCTGTTGTACAGACCACTGGTCAGCCCATGTGTTGCGTCTGTTCTGCAGCCAATTGTTTGGCCGCTAGTTTGTAGCAGATTGGCCTTTATTCTAGTGAATGTAGCAGTTATTGTTGGGACGCCAATTACCATAAGAATGACCCCTGTTACGGTTGAAGTTTGAGCTATGATGAGACATGGCAAGATGAGCAGAGAGTTGTGGTGTTGGTAGCAGTGGTGGTTGCGGCAATAGATAGGCACTGACGTCTATGGACTGAAGAGAGTTTTTGTGCAGAAATTCATAGGTAAGAAGATGACTGTGTAGATTAGCATACGACAATGATTATGCCTTGGTTATAAGACTCGTTACCAAGTCTTTGTACTTACCACGAAGGCCATGAAACACATAGAGGTTAAAGTCTTCAAGGGATATGGGGCAACCAGCAGTAGCCAATTCATCAAATAACGATTTGGTTTGCTGCATATATATACTTACCGATGAGTCACCTTGCCGAAGATCTTGAAAGGAACCATAGAGTTGCATGATGCGTTAGACGGAGACGCAAGCGCTTTCTCAAGAGTGTGCCAAATACATTGCGAGATATGACAATCTACCACGAGATGCAATACATCCACAAAGAGAGAGGAGAGTAATGCACTTAAAATAAGTTGATCATGTTGTTTCCAACAAAGAAAAGAAGGGCTGATTGTAGAGGAAGAACCAGCAAAACTGTCAGAAACATGAGACGGAGGACACGATAATGAGCCGTCAACAAAGTGAAAAAAACTTTGACCAAGGAGATAGGTTTTCATCTGCATTCATAAGTTTCAACGAAACAACTTGGTGGGTGTTTAATAAGGCAATGATAGTTGGAGTTTGTGTTCCCATAATTCGCAGAGGAAGGGTAGAAACTTGCAAGAATGAGTCAGAGACATTATCTTTAAGTGGAGGCTGTTGTTGTGGAGGAAGGACACCACTGGCAACAGCTTGTAGATCGCTGGCCGACTGGGCTGCACCACTAGTGGTGAGGGAGAAGTCGATGGCAGTAGCAATAGAATCCATTTAGGAAAAGCAGAAAGAAGGCCAGCTGTAAGGGGGAAGAGGGAGAGAAGAGTTCTAACGGCAGAAGGCTCTGATTCTATGTTGAGAATAATTATGAGGTTTAACCTAATGGTTAGGCAACCTTTATATATATATATATATATATATATATATATATATATATATATATAAATGGTGAAGATTCCAAAATAAGAATATGCTTATAATATTTTCGTAGATTCTGTAATAACCAATAACAGGAACAATTGCAACGAGCGCGATTAAGGACATTGCTCTGGACAGATGGTACATCTCCTCTATTGCATTCATTGACGAGGCCATATTTATCAATCCAGCAGATGGATAGACATCTTTCTGAGTTAAATTGAGACTATAGAAGGCAATATCCAATAGGAACCAGGTGCTGGCTGTCCCAAGAAGTTGAGCGCCATGATTTCTAAGAAATTCTTGAGAAAATAACCCATATGAAGATTTGGGATTAACAGGAGCCTTGGAAGTTGCTTCATCAATAGTAATATCCTTTTCAAGAACTTTGGCCATATTTTTAGCAGCCTTCTTGTGGTTTCCCTCAACTAAGGCAGTGTGCCTAGCTGTTTCTGGCATTTTCATACGCCAATAATAGGTTAAAGCTGCTGGGATTGCACCAAACATGCATGAGCACGATCCGCCACGCAAAATCTGTTTTGGGCTGAGTTGATATCACATTGGCTTTACTAAATGGTGGAGCTGGGAAAGCACTCAAGAATGACATGGAGACGATTGTGGATACAGCTCCGGCAAACATTATTCCTACTCCTTGCATTGCAAAGACAGCTGCAATGAATGCTCCACGAGTTTTTTGATTCGCATATTCAGACATAATCACAGCTGAGAGAGGATAGTCTCCTCCAATGCCAAAACCAAGCCAGAAGCGGAAGAAGCAGAGACTACCAACCACACTCGTCGCTGTGGATCCAAAGGAAAGGCCAGAAGCCAAGGCACACCCCACCATAGTAACTAGAGTGATGCCGTAAACTTTCTTCCTGCCAAGTTTATTCCCAAGCCACCCGAAGAAGAGTTTCCCTGCTAGAGTTCCACATAAAGCCACCCCAGTTATCGCATTGTTGATGTTTGTCGGAAGTTTACCTGGGGCACCCTTAACTGGGTCAAAGTAGTATAGGCGGCCGATAAGCTTAGTCACAGCAGTGATGCAACAGATCATAAGCGTCAATGAAAAATCCCATACCAGCTATGAAAATGGCCTTAATTAAAATGGTAGAGTTGGGTCTTAGCATTGTCAAGAGCTGAAAAGATATCACGTGTTCCGTCAGACATGCTTGGAGTGATATTTTCTCACAATCTGATTTGAGAAATGGAGATGAATCGGTGATGCAAAGGAAGTCAATGCATAATACAAGGCAGGAACTTAAGCGTAACACAATGGCAGTCTTTGTCCTATATGCACAATGGCAGTCTTTATCCTTTGCTTTCTGTTCAAGCTTGTCTTGCTATGGTTTGTTTAAGGGATTCTGTTTTCTTTACCTGGATATATATGTTTATATGTACTGCTGATTTTCAGCTTATTCCGCAAGCTTGTTTTATTATTTTTGATCTATACAATTCTTATATTTAATTAAAAATAAAAAAGAAATCCCCAATGTGGCTAACGTTTTTTATTAAAAAACTCGTCATTACCAAGACATGAGTAAATCGACCTCATGATAGAGAGAGGGAGAAAAACTCGCCATGCCTTGGCTATTATTGTCTTAAGATTATTTATTCCAAGTGCAATATTTTCCTGTCAGTTAATGTCCTTAGCTTCAGGGATCACTACTATTAATTAAAGGATGTTGTGCATATAATGAGTTTTGTCCAGAAACAAAATTCTTTGTTTTTTTTCCAGCTGTTTTAGGATTGCTCGCTTGGTTGATATTTGTCTATTTTGTGTCTGTGGTTTCTCCCAAGTTTCACTGGATATTCTAGAGGGATATGGTAGCATATGCTGAATACCATAGGGGACAACTTTTACAATGAGAGGGATGAACCAAGGAGTAATGGAAGATGGGCCTTCTTTCTCATAAGCTTCGGTGAATTTCACTTTCGGCTCTCAGGTACAAAATGTAGCTCTCTCTGAATCTCTATGATGTGTACATGCCCGCCGTTTGCTTGTCAGTGTTATGGGGTGGTGTACTACTGATAAACCACCGAGGTGTTAGAAATAACTTAAGATCATCTCTAGGTAAAAATCTTCTGCAAATTCCATAGTTTCATTTTTTTTCAACAAGATTAGTTGCAGTCACACAATTATGATTAGCGCTAGTATCCACTAGATGCAACTTGAAAGGGCACGTCAGGATATCTGGTGCCTTCACACAGAATGAGTTTCCATTACAATTCTTACGATTATGAGGTATGTGAAAGTGCCAGATGAATCCAACCTTTACTACTACTAAAAAAAAAAAAAAGAGCCTATTGACAACTAACTACTAACTAGTCCGCACAGATAATATTAAAATTTGTTGCTAATAAAACTTAACAACGGAATTAGTAATAGATAATTTTAGATGCAAATAATAGATGTTAATTTTTTAACAACAGATTATTTATTGCTGATGATTTAGTAATAAATTATCCGTTGCTGAAATTTGGTTGTTGATTGTATAAATCAGCAACAAATATTACATTGCTAATCAGCAACAGATATTGCGTTGCTGATCCATTGCAGATTAGCAATGGAAACTTTGTTGCTGATCTATTGCTGATTTGTCCGAATTTTTTAAAATTTTTTTTCCATTTATTGAATTTTTTTTAATTATTTGTGGATATTTCAAAAATTATAGATAAATATATAAAGAACATAAATTAATAATAGAAATTATTTTATAAAAAAATAATAACTCAAATAAAAATAAATGTCATAATAAATTTCTAATTCTCATTAAACATACATCAAAATAGATAAGTCACGATTTAATAAATATGTTCTATCATAAAGATGGTGATTAGGGTGGTGGTGGAAACAAACCAAAACAATGTTGACCATTATAAGGTGGGATCGATATATGGTGGTCGAGGCCTAGGTCGATATACTGGATTAGATAGGGGATACATAGGTGTCGTCATCTGTGGAGCCACATGTGACGGCATAGATGAAGTCATAGGTACCGACATACCTTGGTCCATATTTGATGCCCAAGCTTGGTATCCCATATTACTAAGAAATTTTTTGATTGAGGTCATCTCCTGTTGTAATGATAAAATATGACCATTTCTTTCCTTTATTTGCTCTTTCAATACCTGCATTGATGAGCTAGGAGGTGTTGACTCCATCGTATAGGATTGTGATAAAGCACTCGTACTAATCATGGATTTCGGCATACCAGGTGCACCATATATTCTACCCTTTGTAACTCCTCCTATAGCAACACACCAAACTGCTCCATCAAATGAAAGATGATTTTCCCGATCAGCTCCATATCTTGAAATCATCTCTTTTTTGTAATTCTCCTACAATAAAATTAAATATAATAATAAATTCATTTAAATTTTAAATAATATTAAATTACATTAAAAAAATACTTATAACAACTTTTTTAGACTTGTTATCTATGAATGTTTCAGGTTGCTTGACACTCTTATGCAACACCGAAAACATATCATCCCATAAAGGTTCTTTTCCACCTGCTTTTTCTTGCTATCAATAAACAAAAAATATTAGAAAATATAAATATAAAAATTTGAAGTCCATTATAACAAATATAAACAATCCCCACCATGCTAGCTCGATTATAACAAATGACACCGTACCTCCAGAATGAGTGCTTAATTTACCATCTGTTTCAGTTAGTCGATTATTTCTTACAGATTTTGATCTCCTTTGAAATTCTAAGGTGGATCAAATTTCTTTAATCATTTGATTGCAGTCGTCATTGTGTATCCAAACTGGACCTTTATTAATGCAATCCATAATATTTGTGGTATTTCTGTCAGATATAGATCTTTTATGAGCTCGTGTCAACTGCTGGTTCAAAGCAATTCTAGTCTTATTTTCCCAAATCTTACGAACAATTGGTTCATCATCCTCAGAAAATATATTTTTTCTAAAAAAAAAAAAACAAAGCTTAACGTAGTTGTTAACTAGCCTATATAATTACAATCACACAATCAGTAGTAAAAAAGATGAACAAAAAATATTGATACAATAAAAACTTCTTAACTACATCATAAAATGGAATTTAATGTCTTATATTCTAATTATTATAATATTTTTTTGGTATATACCTTACCATTTCTTAATACATTCCTAAAATAGAATTAGTTTGTCTTATATCATAGTAACATAACATGTTTTAACCTAATTTAAGTCGTTAGAGATGCAAAAACAATTATATTAATTTATGTTTTCAATCAATAAAAATCTATTCTTTATATTAATTATATCTAAGAGGTTCGTATTTCATTTTGGTCACTTCCATAAAAAAACTATTTTTTACTACAGTAATAATCCTTACATCTAAGATATGATATGCATAGAAAAAAAGAATGTAACATCCTCAAATATAATATCATGAAATCTCAAACATTTCTTTACTAATGTCAAGTATTGAATGATATATCTAAGATTATGGAATTTTTAAAAAAAAAAATTCAGCAAAGTCTCGTCTATTTTTATTGGTATCAAGTTATCGACAACACTTCTATTATATGTCATTACAACTCTCATCTTGATCCAATTATCCTGGATCACATCCCATCCATCAAACAATCTCTCAACACGTATATTTATTAATATATTCAAGTCTCATAATATTAATAAAATTTGACCTCAAAAAAAGTCTGATCTCACACCCACACGATGAGTTATTGAAGCTTAAAAAAATGACAAAGATTCATTAAATTAATAAAGCTTAAAAAATAATTATAAAACACAATAACCATATAAATTTCAACTTAATCTGTTGTTCCATATAAATGAAGCTCTCTCTTTTTTTTTTGTGATTGAATCTTTATGTGTGTCAAAACCCTTTTTTTGAACCCGTTGCTTATGATGCAATGGAGAAGATGTTGAACCATGGATTGATGGGATGTCATCTCGATCCTCTGAATCTTTAACATTACAATCATCTCCCTCATTACCTAATCCTCTTGCATTAACATCATCTCCCTCATCTTCATCATTATCACTATCTACTCTTTCATATTGTTCTCCTCTATCTTCCTCAACTCTCTCATCTCTTCTAACATCCTTGCCCCTCATACGATCGATAATCATCCCTCCGCCCATAATATTGCCAAGTATGATGTGCATTCCAAGTAGGATTATGGCAATCATGCAACTTATGATGAAAAGGTTGATGAGAAATGGATGTTTGGCTATTCGGCCTATATGAAGGGCCATTTGATCTAGATGAAGTGGTCTTATTACTCCTGGAAGCTAATATAGAACCACGTCGAGGCATGCTAGATACCTGAAATAAAATAAAAAATTAACATCAATAAACAACATTATAGAATAAATATAACCGAGTTATTTTTAATTATTGAATATGAACTAATTAATACAATAAGAAAATAAAAATAAACAAAATAATTATTTTTAATTAATACCATTAATACAAAAATAACTTACATCACTTAAAAATAAGTCTAAATACAATAAATAAAAAATAAATTTTACAATATATCATCATCATGTTGCTCATCATTATCATCATTCATAACCACATCATCATCATTGTAATCACTATTAATATCATCATCAAATTCTTCATCTGAAGCCTTTTCAACTTCTACCGAATTTGCCTGTAGCTGAAGCAATTCACAATGGTTGATTTCCGTATAATATGATGCTTCAACAACCATATTTGGATCATTAAGTGTTTGAGTAGGAAGGACACGACATGGTTGAGAAATCTCATTTGACTGAGCGACATCAAATGATCTCATATTGTTATCATCTTCAATAAATTCACCCATGTCAACATTATAGCGACTTCTAGTAGTTGTCTTAATTACCGCCCATCATTCAGAAGATTAATTATCAGGTGGACATGTATAGTAGACTTGTTGACATTGTTGTGCTAGCACAAAATGTTCATTTCCATATGGTTGAGAAGTATGCTTGATTTCAACCAAACCATTTGAACGATGCATTCTAATTCCTCTTCTTGTATCATACCAATGACATTTAAACATGAATAGTTTACACTTATTCCCCAAATATTTTAGCCAAACAACTTCTTCAGGCATTCCATAATAATCACATTCATTGTCATCATAGCAACTTCCTTTCATATAAACCCTGCTATTCATCGTCTTTTTAAATCGACCATAACTTTGAGTGTTAAATTTGAAACTATTCACATAATACCCATTATAACATTTAACTAAATTTGAAGGGCCCATAGCAAGTGCAAAGATTTGATTCCCAATTCCATTTGATTGATATTCAACCTACCATAACATTTAACACCATAATAAATATTTTTTTCAAAAATAAAATAATTTCTTAAAAGAATAAAATTGCATTAAAAAAATTATTATATAAAACTACTTACATTATTTTTTAACCAAATTGGAAAGATCTCATCGCATAATTTTTCTATTTCAGCATCGTTTGCATGTGGTTGCTATGACTTTAGCTCTTAATGACATTGCCTAAATTATAAAGAGTTTATTTTTAAAATTAAATTATTAAGAATAATTAAAAAAAAAATATTTCATACTTACTTTAAATAGGGCTTCAATTCTTCACAGTTGAAACAAATATAGTTATGTGCAATTTTCATTTCAGCATGTGATAATTGTCTTCTATACTATCTTTTGGACAATTTTTTCCCCGAATAAGAAAAAATTGAAAGTTGTCCATCAAGACTTTTAAGGCTACCATCATCATTCCTTGGAACTCGATTCCATATTGTTTGCACGTCATCACCAAAATAATAAGATGCAAAATTGGTAATTTCATCAATCAAATATGCTTCACATATGGAACCCTCAACTTTAGCTTTATTGGTCACTTTTTTCTTCAAATAAAACATATACCTATATCATTGCTATCAATTAGTTTGAGAAAAAATGGAAAAGAATAAAAAATAATATGACATGAAAACATACCGTTCAAATGGATACATCCATCGATATTGAAAGGGTCCTCTGACTTTTGCCTCATAAGATAAATGTATTGTCAAGTGTTCCATAGAGTCAAAGAAGGATGGAGGAAAAATCCTTTCAAGTTTGCAAATAATTTCAATGATATTCATCTACAACAACTCCATGTGTTGGACATTTAAACTTATGGCACTAATGTCCCAAAAAATACTGACAATTCAGTTAATGACTCCCAAAGTGCAAGTAAGGTCAAAAAGCAATTGGAAGAAGTCTTTGCATAAAAACATGACAATCATGACTTTTCATTCTTGAAACCTTACATTGTGCCTCTTTTACACACCGTGAGATGTTTGAAGCATAACCATTAGGAAAAGACAATTATTTCATCCATGACAACACTTTTTGTTGTTGTTTTTTGAAGATATAATAAGTGCCTTTAGGTTTGTAAACTCAACCACTTGCATCTTATTGCAAATGTAAGTTAGGCTTCTTACAATACAACTGAATATTCAACCTAACCTTTACATTGTCCTTGCTTCTATCAGGACAATCCATTACTATATAAAAAATATTGTCAAAGAAATTTTTTTCAATGTACATAACATCAAGATTATGACGAATCAAATTTGTATGTCAATATGGAAGTTCCCATAAAATGCTTTTCTTCACCCAATTGTGTTTAACACCAAAGCCTTGAATTTTGTCATTGTGAGATGAACTTCTAATATGCCCCTCTGTAAAATTAGACACTTCAAATAAGATTTTTGAACCAGATCGACGAGGTAAAGAAGGGAGTCATTCTGTTACTCCTTTCAAAAACTGGTCTGATTGATATCTATATAGGTGATCCATAGGTAGGAATCGTCGATGACAGTCAAAAAAGGTTATTTTCCCCTCATGCTTTAATCTAAAGGCTTTGCTATGCTCCATACAATAAGGACAAGATAACTTGCCATGAGTACTCCAACTTGATAACTTGCCATGAGTACTCCAACTTGATAACTTATCAATTATCAAGCTAGAAAATCATTAATGGTCCACATCAAAACTGCCTTTAATTGAAAATTTTCCTTCCTATATATATCATAGGTATTAATACCATTAAGCCATAACTTCTTCAACTCATCAATTAATGGTCGTAGGAAAACATCAAGCTTTTCCCCCAGATTCTTCGGCCTAGGAATAATCATTGACAAAAACATGAATGGTCAGGTCATACACTTCTAAGGAGGCAAATTATAAACAGTCACAATTATTGGCCAACAAGAGTAGACATTTGAAGACATGTTAAATGGACTAAAACCATCAGTGCCTGATCCTAACCGAATATTTCATGGATCTGATGCAAAGTCTTTATGGTCTTGATTAAACTTTTTCCATGCCTCCCCGTCAGATGGATGCACCACAACTCCATCATCTGACCTATGAAAATGATGCCATGTCATATCTTTGGCATGATGTGGAGATATGAATAGCCTCTGAAATCTTGGTGTTAAGGGAAAGTATCGAACTTGTTTCTCTGACTTATTAGAACCTTTACTAGTGGGATTTATAGGTGTGTATCGTAAACTTCCACAAAAATCACAATTTGTTTTCATTGCATCTACCCCATAGTACAACATACAATAATTAGGACATACATCATATTTATCATAACCAAGTCCAAGTGGCCGCATAAATTTCTTGGCATTATAGAAATTTGAAACCAAATTTCCATTATCAAGCATGCAACTTTTTGTAAATTTAGTAAATTTGTTAAAGACAGTCTGGGTTAAATTTAGAGTTGACTTCACATTAAGCAATTGTACACAAGCAGATAATTTAGATTGCTTGGTACACCCATCCCATAAAGACTCATTTGCAGCTTTAAGTAAGTTATAAAATTTATCTGCCTTTTGATTCAGAAGTTTCTCTGCTACCATAAGACTAGAAACCATATCATTAGAGTATGCATCACCAACCCCCATTGCATTCAGAATCATATTCCTATATGAATTTTCTTCAAAAACACCATTCACAACATGATTGCACCCAACCGATGAACGTCCAACAATTATTGGTTTTGAAACATAAGGCTCTCCATGTACAGTTCAATTTTCATAATCAGGTAAAAATCCTCTTGAAAATAGGTGATTTTAAACATCTTCTTCCATTAAAAACTTTTGATTTTTGCACCTAACACAAGGACATCTAATTTTAACTCTACATACATTTTCATCAATTGAAAATGCAAAATTGATAAATCTTCGTACACCGGTAATAAATTCCAAACAAATATGACCATCCCTACGACAACGATACATCCATAATCGATCGTCCATATTAATCTAATTAACATAATTAAAACAAAAAAAATTAGAATATTATTTAATATATTTCTTAATCTATATTTAAAACTTTATATAATAAATTATCAAAATAACTTCATTAATAACTAGCTAATACGTTATAAATGAAAAACTCTTACAATACATCTTTTATCGCTAATTGTTTTTACCATCTCTAATTAAGAGATCATAAGATGTGATTTAATTTAACATTAACTAAAATATTACTGAATTTGAGAAAAATCCAATGTAAGCATTGTTAATAAAATTATCAAATTAAGATATTTTTTTGTTTGAGATGAAACACCGATATGTTATTTATTTTAAATTTGTTAATTGTTGGTTGATGAAGATCTATTGATATTATGAATGTTTGTATTAAAATTTTAAATTATATATAAATTTTTACTAAAAACTATTAATTTATGTGTGCGTATGATTTTGGAGTTTCATATATACCTAGTTGTTAACTTCTCATCTCATGAACTGCTCCCATATAGATTTTATACAAGAGGCTTATCCAAGAAGTTGTGTATGCGAGTGCTTGCTTATAGAAAATAAGGTTCCATTTACGGTGTAAAATAATGAAAGTTATTGTCAATATACTGTGACTATATGCTGGTAGTGAAATATACTAGATTTTATTGACCAACATTACTCTATGAAGAAATAATAGAACATGCCAAATTGCCGTAATGAATCTTTCAATGCCATCCAAATTATTCCTACGCAATACACATCAATCTTGTCACCTCATGAACTAAAGAGAACTAATACAAGGTTACTTTATATATATATATATATATATATATATATATATATATATATATATATATATATATATATATATATATATTATGCTCAAGTGTAATCAATAACAGGTCTGATTTAGCTTAGTGTTTTACAGCTAATCCGGTGAGGTGTAGTTGATTTGCATTTTATTTTAATTATAATTTTGAAAGTGTTTGCCCGACTAAGTTTTTAGTAATCTAATTAAACCAAAAAAAACTTGATCCAAACCTAATTGGACGAACACCAATGAAATGAAAAAAAAAAAATGAATTGAAACATCCATAAATGGACGAAGCTCACTCAAAAATGCTTTCTCTACTACAATAAAATATCATGTCACTAGCAATAATACATCTAAATATTTTGTAATTGAAATGACTAAATTTAATAATAATGTTATTACATATAAAATATGATGTAATTGAAAAAAAAAAGATATGAGAAAATGTAATTGACTTTAAGCAAAAGTAAAAAAAGAAAAAGATTATTATTATTATCAATTAAATGTATTTAGATCTTTTGTAATTTCAAAATTAATAAAAAGTTTTAAGCTGCATTGAGAAACTTGGAGGAGCAATATGCACAACCCAAAAACTTAACAACTCCAAATACAAATAAGTAATGTGATGATGTGTTCAACAATCTGAAATTAATTAACAAATGAGTAAGACTAATAGTGTTAATAAATATGTTATATAATCCTTTTCTTTCCTTGAAATGAAGTTTTTAAGCCTACACTTAAGCAGATAAATAAACATCTGGCCATTTTAGGTGACATATAATAGGTTATTCTATATATTAAAAAACAAATTGAAAATTTCATCAAAAACCAGTTAAAAATATGTTAACTCTATTGGAAGTACCAAACACAGATCTAGAAATTTAACACTAGAAAGGACGAAAATCGCTCAAAGGGCTAACAAAATAAAGCAATCATAAATGCAAAAGTTTCTTTGAATTTCTTGATCATTTGAACCTTTTTTTGTGTTCGAAGAAAGACAAATATTTATCATTATCCCTACTTTTAACATAATAGGTTGGCAATGATTTCAAACCAAAACCCTAAACTACTATAATAAAGCCTGCTATACCACTATTATTCTTTATATGTAAACAATGTCTGTAAGCCTACATTTATCTTTATTGCATGTAATTGTATAATTGAATTCCTAGTTTCCTTTACTCTCCGTAACATTCTCCATGCTCTGTTTTGCATGCTCTGCAACACAAAGCTCAACCCTCCCTCTCTTTGTATATTTGTTTTTCATACCTCACCCAGTTAATAAATTTAAAATCAAATACATTGCATTAATAATTAAAAATATTAGCATGTGATAAAAACCATATTTAACAAATAATTTGCAAAAAATCGAACAAAATTATTCTTCTCATCAATAAAATTAGTTAATAAAATAAAATATATTATCTCTAAATTACAAATAAAATCTCTCAAATATGGGTTTCTAATTATACCTGTTTTAATTTAATGTACCGTATTCCTTGCAAGATGAAATTTGTTCTTTGCAAGTGGATTCCTTGGGAGCACAACACAGAAGAAGTTAAAGAAAGTAAAAGTGGGGTTATTGGAAAAGGATGTTTTGGAATTACATGTTCATGGGGAACAATTTAAGAGAAAGTAACAGAAGATGGGGTGGGTTTCTGGAAAAAAAAAAAAAAGAAAGGGACAGATCGATGGGGTTAAGGTTCTTTATTTGGAGAATGAAAGTTGTCTGATTTTGAGTTAGAGTAATTGTCTCCTCCCGTGTGAGGTCACACATTTTCTTTTGTTTTTTTGCAAGATATACCTGTACCAATTAATTATTGACACGTTATTATTATTATATATATATATAAGTCAAATTTTGTTCTTCTCTTTTTATCAGCACAGTGATTGTAAACCGTGTGCCACAGTGTTAGCAACGGATAATCCGTTGCTGATTTTTAATATATTAATTTATTTTTTAGCAACCAATTTTCTATTGCTAAATCTGTTGCTAATATTAAAAAATTAATATATATGTAATCTGTTGCTAATCAGTTGCTAAATTAGCATTTGAAATATTCTGTTGCTAATTTCCGATGCTATTGACCCTTTTTTTTAGTAGTGCTTTTTAAGGTGATTTATAGTTACTTACGCGTGTCATTTGTTGTCACACGATTTCCATATTTGGATAGTGGTTTAAATTTATTGCTTTAGTGAAGCGCAATGTCTCTTCAAGATGGTGGGTAAGAACTAATTATTGAATTGGAAATGTGAAGATTTTGGAAATCATAAAAAGAGAATACAAAAATATTTACAAAACTCTCTTCTTGTCCTGTATATTCGTGTGCCTCTTACCATTGTAGATTTAGCAAATCAAGCAAGTCAATTTCAGGAAATGGTCAATTAGAGAAATCCATTAGAAAAGTAATGATGCGAACCTCGTAATTAGGTGATTAAGCAACTCACAACAAGATTGACAATGAAAAAAAGTAGAAATAAATTTGATAGAAGTGTGAAATAATGAATCTTGTCCCAAGACACCAGTATTATTGGAATAAGAACCCTCACTCTATGAATATCAATTTATGAACAAGAAGTTGAAGAAGATGTCACAAAGCCAGTTAATATTTGATAAGTCACTTTAGTTCATTAAATAACCAAAAAATACGAGAATCTCTCGCACAAGCTGAATAAATTTGGTAACAATAGTATTATCAAGTCTGAATATTATGTCCTTACAAAGAGTATTTAAACTCTTGAAAATAAAAACCCTAATGGACCTACCCTTGCGAGCTAAAATTAACACACTTACAAAATTAACCCAAAACCTATATAATAAACCCGAAAGTATGGACCTAAACAAGTCTTGGGCCATAGCTGCAAAACAAAGAAGCCTGTAGATATGGAGAAGGCAAAATGAAATGTGCTTAACTGAAAAACAAAAAAGTGACTGCTAATGTTACAAAGCGGGTATCTTATAAGCCCATTAACCATATTTCTCAGGAACATGACTACTACAAGGTTTGGAAGATGTTGGAAAAAAAATCTTTGCTAAAAAGAGTGTACAAAATAAGGCTTTTGTGATCAGACATCATGTGAATTTACATCCTACATTATTGGTGGCTTTGGTCAAGTTAGGATGAAAAATTAAGGTATGGTTAGTGTTATGGGCATTAGAGATATTTGGTTAGAAACCATTACTGGGTGCAAGTTGCAACACAAAGATGTTGGGCATGTGCCCAATATACATATGCACCTGATTATTACAGGTATACTTGATGAAGAAGGCTATCATAACTAGTTTAGGAATAGTAAATGGAACCTCTCCAAAAGTTCTTTAATTATTGCTAAAAAAAGAAAATGGGTCTTTATATATCATAAGCTAAGGTGATTAAGAGGGAGGTGAATACAATTAAAGATGCCTTCATCAATTTACAACTTAAACGGCTTAGAAACTTAAATGAGAAAGGTCATGACATCCTTTCCAAGAAAAACTACCTTCCCTTAAAAGGTATGAATTTGAACACTTGCACTCATTATTTAGCCAATAAACAATATATAGTAACATTTTGAATATCACCTTAATTTAGAAGATCGCATGTTCCTGATTTGGTTCATATTAATGTTTGTTTTATGACTATTAAGTCTTTTAGAAGTTCTTTGTAATTTGTTATTTTTATTGATGATCATTCCAGGACAATTTAGGCCAAATATTTAAAATCCAAAGATCAAGTGCGTGATGTTTTCAAGGATTTTCATGCCAAAGTTAAAAGGAAAACTAGTAGAAAGCTGATATGTATTTAAGCTAACAATGGTAGTTAGTACGGTCCTTTTAAAAACTACTATAAAAAAATGGTATTAAGCTAGAGAAGATGGTTCAAAAGACTCCATAACAAAATGGAGTGGTTAAGAGAATGAATATAACCATTGTTGAAAGAATTTCATATATGCTCTAAATTATTTTAGAGACTAAAGTTTCCTTGATAAACCTTTCTCCATCAGCTCCTCTTGACTTTGATGTTTTAGAGAGAGTAATGAAATTAAAAGATGTTTCAAAAAAGTGTTCGACATGCAGGCCATTTATACATGTTTCTAGAGATGAAATGTCTAAGATTAAAAGTAAGACAAAGCAATGTGTTTTCCTGGGTTAAAAAATGACGAGTTTGGTTGTAGGTTATGTCAAAAAAAAAGTTGTTAGAAGTAGAGATCTTGTCTTTGAATATCAAACAATTGAAGACTTTGCACAAAAAGATAAAATAGTGTCCACTAATTTTATTTCTTCTAATGCGGATCAAATACCTTTTTCACAGTTACCCTTAATGTCTTTTGATCATCGAGGAGATTTGTAAGATAATTATAATGGTGTTTCTTGTTTTTAAGCCATTAGTTGATAATTATAAGCCAACTAATCATGTTATTCTCGAACAAGTTATTCAAGAAGCTCTAAATGAGCCACAGTTAAAGAGATTCACTTGTGATTAGTACTTAAAAGTGCATTTTTATCAAGGTTTTATATCATCATTTTGCACTTGAAGTATCAATAACTCCTTAACTAGAGCATGTTTTATAATAACATGTCTAATAATATAAGATACATTTAATTTATGGTAAATGTTCATCTTAAATGCAGCCCTATCACATAAATCAAAGGATTGATTGATTATTTTAACTACTGAAATTGAGAAGACAATGAAAAGGCTAAGCTTAGAAAAGAGATGTTGGTTCAATCCAAACTGGAACACTATTCAGTTATTAGATCATAACTGAAGCTATAAAACTTGGATTTAGGTCTGGTTTATATATATGAAAAGCTAAGACATAGGTCTAAAACTTTCATGCATAGTCCAAGATTTAAAAGGACAGTTTTCAAGTTCCAATTGTAGCAACAACAGAGAAGTCGGAATTTGTCTTGCAGCCTAGACATTGTTCAATGTTTAGCCCATATCTCAAGTTCTAGAAGTCTAGATACTCCGATTCTTGTTTGGTTGGAAAGCTGAGACAATTTCCTAGAACTTTCATGAAAACTATCGGTTCAAATTCTGATGTTAGCAATGGCTTTTTGTTCAGACAAGAAGATAAGGATTGTCACCAAGTCAAGATGTGACCACCCACTCAACAATTAGTCATTAAATCAATAGTTCTGAATTTTGGCCTATAAAAGGAGGCATTTGCCATGCATTTAGGAATCTTGATTTTCAGATCAAGATCATGCTCTTTATTTCTCTCTTTATATTTTTGTAATGCTTAAGCTTTGCTTTTATTAATCTCTTGTTTATGCCTTTCATTTCCTTTATTATACTTATATAATCATGTTCTGCTCTTGTTTATCTATGTTTCTCTTATTCATAATGTTCAGCTAAGTTTATTATGTCAAAGTGAAAATGTTACACTAATGATGTAAGAATAAGTATAGTATAAACTCAACATGGACTTTAATGTTTGATACTAACATGTTTTATATTTATTATCTTACTCACTCTTAATACCTTGCTTGTTAAATAGTTAATCTAGATTTGTGTTGAACAACCCTTGGTACAACAAATACTTGACACTTTCATAGCCCAACTGTATGGTATAACCGACACTTGTGCTATGAAAGGAACTTGATTTGTTGTTAACATAAGTTATCACCATGAATACTTGATAATATTTACAAGTATTGGCATTACTCGAATAAGATAATTAATGTAATCATGTTAACAATTTATAATCCGAGTGGAACCTCCTTTGTGTGTGGTTTCCAGTCAAGTAATAAAAAGAGTTTAGACTATACTTATTTGAAATACCACTAGTGAATCCTCTAACCTTGATAATTATTTTATCTTTGTTTAAATCCTTACATCATTATCACATCTCAAAGCTCTCTTCAAATCTTTTTTTAATTTATAATTCTATATAGTTCACCTCCATGTGGTTTAACCCCGGTCTTGCCGGGTTATTTATTACTTCGACACTCCTGCACTTGAGATAAGACAACAACTCTTTGATCGTGTCAACTTGACCTCACCAAGCTTTCACCAAATATTCTCCTTATGAGTATATATTGGATACTAATGGGGGAGAGCTAGAAAGCTTTAATAAAGCTATGTTGCATAAGAAGAAAAATGAGTGCTTAAAAGCAATGTAAGAAAAGATGAAATCCTTGCATAAGAACCACACTCTCAAATTAGTGAAGCTTTGTAAAGGTAGGAGAGCATTGAAATGGATGTTTAGGTTAAAAATTGAAGAAAATTGCTTATAACTAAGGTACAAGGCAAAATGGTTGTGTAAGGTTTCAGTAAAAAAAAAAAGAATTGATTTTGAAGAAATTTTTTCACTTATGGTCAAGTACTCTTTCAAATAGAGTGTTTATAGGAGATGGGTGTCTTTGTGATGACCTCTTTAAAATGAGTGTTATGACTATTGTAAACACAAATGAGAAAAAGAATAATAATAATAATGCATATTCTTCATAACAGCTTAAGTCTTGTGATATATGTGGCATGACATGTTAAGTTATGTGAATTATAATTTTAAATAATAAATAATAAATCCTGATTTATTACCTAGCATGATTTTTTAGAGAAATCATGGTCGGTCGTCAAAATCACTAAAATATAATGCTCACTTAATTATCACAAACAAAATAATTTTGTAGTATGATCATGAAAACCAAGTTGAACTCAAAGGAAATTTCGTTTAATGTTCCTCCAATATACTGAAATGAGAAAGAACGGGGGATTTGAATGAAAAATTCAAGAAACAATAATTTTAAAAATAATAAATTCATATGTCATTAAATCAGTTCAAGGGTCCACACATCCATTCCTATAATTATGTTGATCATCGAAGTAAAATAAATATTATTTCACATCAAGCGAATAAATTTGATATCCTTTAAAGTTGAGTAAAATCGATGAGATTATGAGTACATTAATTAGAAAAAGCTCTCTAATCAAATTCTTATCATTTAGCAAATGTAATATTGAAAGCAATTTTCATTCGATCAACAGTAGTTTAGGAATAAAATTTGTGCATTTATTCTAATCAAACGTTTAAAAGCTTGACAATTTAACTTGATTTATTATTCCCTAATAAATCAAGATGAGAGTGGCAACAATTACGAATTGAAAGAAACTAGAAACCATACATGCCATCTCAAAACAATTCAATAAGCTTGAATAATAATCAATAGCATAATTCTGAACAAGAAAAAATAAATACTTGAATCTGAAAAAATTATAATGATAACGTTACTTCTCACAACTTGTTAATGGAGATGGTGTGTATCCCTCTTGAATCGAATTAAGGAGTTTATTTCATAATTGCTGGAAAATTGAAAAAAGCAGAGAAGAAAGGAATGTTCTTCGAACCCTGTTTCAGTTGTGTTCTACTCTATTTATCCTCTCACTTGGATGCAAAATTTCTTCAGGACTATTAGGCTAATTAGAAGTTTTCATGATACTTAATTTGTTACTTCTTTATTTGGTCCTTAAGGTTGGATAAATCTCTTAGAATTTGTGTTGAAAACTGACTTGGTTGGTATCACAACTCTACTATAATTCCAACTCTGCTGCAACTTAGACTTTGTTTCTAACTTGGTTTCTTGCAATATCTGACCATCCTAACTGTATTCATTCAATCATTGCATGTTAGAGGCTTGATTTAAATCTTTCTTGGGTCCTAAGGCCCACCGTTTTTATGCCAGACTCTCAGTCATAATGGGATGCTCGGTACCGTTAGTTTCCTGATCAAATCAGGAGACCCATCTCATCCTTCAGATTATGTCCAAAGTTTGGCCTTAAAAACGATTTTATCTGACTTTGAGTCCTTCATGAAAGTTGTAGCCCTCGATGTGTATATGAATTTTGGCTTTTAAATCTCTTGATTTTGATATCAGAAGCTCAAGATATTCTTATTTGAATATCTAGTATGAAAGCAATGAATTCTGCTGCAAGTATAATTCTGACCTGAGTTTGCAGGTTTGATTAGAGATCCAAATGAGATCAAAGTTTTGCTCATAATACCTTCCTGGAAAGCTTGACATGTATACTTCAACTTAGATTAAGCCCTTCTTATTCAAGAACTCTAACTTAGCGAAACACCTAGATATGAATTTTGGCTTTTGAATCTCCAGATTTCGATATCAAAAGCTCAAGATATTCTTATTTGAATATCTAGTGTGAAAGCAATGAATCCTGCTGCAAGTAGAATTCTGGCCTGAGTTTGCAGGTTTGATTAGAGATCCAAATGAGATCAAAGTTTTGCCCATAATACCTTCCTAGAAAGCTTGACATGTATACTTCGACTTATATTAAGCCCACATTCTCATTCAAAAACTCTAACTTGACGAAACACCTATCACAAGAAGCTAGGTCCAAAACATAAAGTGCAAAATTTCTTATCTTAGCAATTAATTCACAAAGTCTCTTAGACATGCAAAACTCATAAAAATAACTTTCAATAAACTCAATTAAGCTTAAAATACATTAAAAAAACATAGAGTAAAAGGAGTATAGAACTTCCATTTATTGTTGGTTTTTCTTTGACTTGCTCTTTTACTTATTCTTTCTACTCTAAAGCTTAAGTTTGGTGTTTATGGAGAGATATTGATTATAATTTCTATAATTGTTTAGTTTGCATGCTAGGAATATTTATCTTATATGTTTTGCAAGCTTATATAATTTTTTAGTATGCATGCTAGCTTTTTGTTGTGATTGCAAGATTACTAAATGTTTTTATATTTTTGTATGATTATTGTAAAACTCAACAAACATTTAGGTAAAAAGTTGACCTATACTAAGCAAGAATTAAGTGGATCAAGTTGGCCTACTATAGGGAGGATTTGGGAGGGGGGAAATCGATTCTAGATTAACCAAAAGAGGAATAAGAATAACGTAAACCAACCCCCCCCCCACACCCCCATTACATTTATGAGTGATATAAATGTAGGGGGAAAAGATATGACTCTTCCTCTCCCCCAGAACCAGCAGCAGCTATTGCTAGAGCACACACTCCTTCCCAAGGAGAAAACTAAACCCAACTAGCTTGCATAACAACCTCCTTAAGTATTAAGTGAGTGGTGAGTTAGGAAAATGATAGAAAACCTAAAACATAGAAGAAAAAAGAGCCTAGACCTATCCTCCATAATCGACAGCAACCATTGTTGCAGCACACACTCCTTCCTAAGGAGAAACCTGAACCTAACCAGCTTGCATGCCAACTTTCTTGAGTGTTGGGTGATGGGTGAGTTAGAAAAAAGAGAGAAAAACCAAAAACATGGAAGAAAAGGGAGCCTAGAGGGCCAGCTGGAACAAATAAAAAGAAGAAAAAAGTAAAAAGGAAGAAGAAACTATTAAAACCTTTCCTAAGACCACTTAAAATCGTAAGGTAAGTCACCTTCTTATTTATTTCATTTAGACTTTGGCATAAAAGGAATGTAATATTGGGTTTTTAAATTGTATGATTTCGATATCTGAAGCTCAAGATATTCTCATTTGAATATCTAGTGTGAAAGCAGAGAATCTTGTTGCGAGTAGAATTCTGGCCAAAGATTACAGGTTTGATTAGAGATCTAAATGAGATTGGATTTTTGATCATAATACCTTCATAAAAAGCTTGACATGTATACTTTGACTTAGATTAAGCGCACATTCTCTTTCGGGAACTTTAACTTGGACGACAAAATCCTATCACAAAAAGCTAAGTCCAAAACATAAAATGCAGAATTTCTTATCTTTAGCAATTAATTCACAAAGTCTATTAGGCATGCCAAACTCATAAAAATAACTTCCAATAAACTCAATTAAGCTCAGAATATATTAAAAAGCATAGTGTAAAAGGAGTAAAAACATATGTATATTTTACACTAATCAAATTCCCCCACACCTAGCTTTTGCACGTCCTCGGACATAATTTTAATTTTACTTTTTCAATGTAAAAAATGTAATGCCATCAACGAACAACAATTAAATTCTTAAAACATCATAACATATCATGAATTAAATTCCAATCACTTTAAAAAAATTTATCAAGCGTTTTTATTTCAGAATAAAACAACCAAATAGTAGGCCTTACAAGAATAATCACTCAATTCTCATGTGTTTGAAAGGTTAGTGTTTTACTTCAATTCCTTCTAATGGAAATGATCTACCATAAGCTTGCAAGTCATCTCACTCTCCATCATTTAGATTACATGCATTTCACAAATCATAAGGTCTTTTCAAAGGTTGTAATGTGGCTTGGTTCAAGGTAGGAGATCTTTGGAAAGGTAGTTTAAAAGCCACTAAAACCAACAAAACAAAATAACCCCAAAACAAGACAGAATATTAAACACTCCCTCCAACCATCTTGAACTTGGCAAAAATTAAAGCTACATTATCCTTCTTTATTGGAAAATTTATTGTCCAACAGAACAAGATTTTGGTTCAAACTAAAGGATGATCTTTTACCTTCTTAAAACTTCAAACCTTTACAAGACCTTTTTATCTTTTTACTTTCCTTTTTTTTTCTTCTGCACCTGATATACCGTCTCTGAATTCAAAACACCCCTACATTTATTTCATGTATTCCCATGCTTATATAATGATTTATGATGTTACATTAGTTCTACAGCTTGGGTGAGACACTATATTGTTTACGGCTTGTATTGTGGGTTTATAATCAAAGAAAAAGTCCATCAACTCAAAAAGGGTTTCAAGGAAAAATTTTATCCAAAGGTGGGTTGCTAGGCTATATAAGGTACATAACAAAAAATATCTTAATCATGTTCATGTATGCATGTAGAAGTATGGTCTTGATTAGAATCAGAGCAAGTTCTAGGGGAACAAAACCAATGAAAGAAAATCACACATAAAAGGAAAATAGAGACTAATATAGATGTGTTGGTTATAAGGCTCAAAGTCTCACAGGTTAGTGTCTATTAAATCCAGTTACTTTAATCCATAGAACATAGCTTGACTAAACAATCTTAAAAAACAAGGTCACTATTCAATCATGTTATGATTTTTTTATAAACTCAATTGAAAATTCATTAATGATAATTAAAATCAAAACATTTCCAAACATAACAAATTTTGGTTTTGCTAGAGATATAACACAACCCCTCAAAGATTAACCTGCTGTCAAGATGCGGGTGCATTTTACAAAAAAATTGCTAGAACAGAGCATAAATCAGAGCATTATTTCATCAAAATATGAATGATAAAAACAAAGCACAGTGCTACCACTATAGACAGCCCCTACATCCCCCACACTTAGCATGAACATTGTCCTCAATGTACATAGTAAAGAGAGATGGAGAAATAAAGAAAACTGCCTTAATAACCTATTGGGTTTGCCTTATTTTGGCATCTATGATTGCAATAAATTTTTTTTTTGGAATGTCTCCATGCTGGGTTGCCTCTCTAAAGTGTCTTTCTTCATTGTCTTTGGCTAGATAGAGTTTTCTACGTGTCATGCATCCTTGTATATTGGGTCAACCAATTTTACTTCCTTCTCAATAGTGTCTCCAAAATTCTCAACGTAAAGGCTCAAGTCTGTGGCCATTCACCTTGAAAACTTTGTTAGTTACAATACTTTGGATATCAATAGCACCATGAGAAAAAAACATTGAAAACAACAAATGGTCCAATCCATCTTGATCGTAATTTTCCAAGCATGAATTTCAATCTAGAGTTGAAAAGTAATACTTTCTACGTAAGAAAAAATTGTTTACGCTGTAAAAACTTATCATGAAGAGATTTGGTTCACTCTTTATATGGCCTTGCACTGTCATATGCTTCCAATCGAATTTCTTCAAGTTCTTGTAGTTGTAACTTTCATTCTTCTCCCGCCTTTTTAGCATCAAGATTGCATTGTTTCACTGCCTAGACGGCACGATGTTCAATTTCCACTAGTAAATGACATAACTTAGTGAAAACCAATCTATACAGTGACATTCTGATTGGAGTTTTGTATGTTATACAGTATGCCCAAAGTGCATCCTTTAAATACAGGCTCCAATCCTTTCGGTTGGGGTTCAACATCTTTTCCAAGATGTGTTTTATTTCTCGGTTTGAAACCTCAGTTTGTCCGTTGGTTTGTGGGTGGGAAGTTGTGGCTACTCGATGTACTCTATATTTTCGCATCAACGCTTCAACAGTTCGGTTACAAATATGGGGGCCTTGATCACTTATCATAGCTCTTGGAATTCCAAACCTACTGAAAATGTTAGATTTGAGAAATCCTACAACAACCTTAGAATCATTAGTACGGGTAGCTTTATTTTGTTTTTCTTTGCCTTATTCAAATCATTAGGTAACATTCCAATAACTATGAAATTTACCAAATCAGCAAACCAAGGTTCCTTACCTTGCAGATGCAGTAGCTGCGCATCGGGGAATGTTTCGGCAATAGGCAATGGTTCTTCCTTACATAAAATTCTGCTCAAATGATCTATCATAAAATTACTAGCTCCTCTTCAATCCTTGATTTCCAAATCAAACTCTTGCAACAAAAGAATCCAGCGTATAAGTCTCGGTTACTTGTCTATGACAAATACAATAGCTAAAAGCTCCTTTTTAGTGGTTGAATAGTTGTATTGAGCAAAGTTTAGTGTCCTTCACGCATAGCAAATGACATGACTTTTCTTTTTCTTTATTGGCCAAGTACAACTCCTATAGCATAATTACTAGCATCGTATATGATCTCAAAAGGCATATCCTAATTTAGTGGTTGTATAATCGGCGTTGAAGTGAACAATGTCTTTAATTTGTCAAATGTTATTTAACAATCTTCCTTGAAGTCAAATGGTACATCCTTTTGCAATAACCTCGACAATGGTTGTGTAGTTTTTTAAAAATCTTTGATGAACCAACCTCTTATAAAAATTTGCATGGCCAAGAAAACTACGAATGTCCTTAACATTAGTAGGATATAGTAAGATTGTAATTAAATCAACCTTGGCCTTATCAACCTCGATACCCCTAGTTGAAACTACACGACCAAAAACAATTCCTTGTTGGACCCTGAAATGACATTTTTCATAATTTAGAACCAAGTTGGTGTTAATGCATTGTTTCAAAACTTGGTCAAATTATCTAAACATTAATAGAAAGAATTGTCATAAATAGTAAAGTCATCCATAAAAATTTCAATACAATTTCCAATCAAGTCATAAAAAATGCTCATTATGCATCTCTAAAACATACTTAGGGCATTACACAATCTAAAAGGCATATGTCTGTAAGCGAAGGTCCCAAATGGATAAGTGAAAGTTGTTTTTTCCTGATGTTCGCGAGCTATAACAATTTGATAATAACTAGAACACCCATCTAAAAAATAGAAAAATGACTTACCTGCCAGTATTTCTAGCATTTCATTAATGAAAAGAATTGGGAAATGATCTTTTCTTGTGGTAACATTTAATTTCCTAAAATTTATGAACATTCTCCACCCATTCTGAACTCTCATGGGAACAAGTTCATTTTGTTCATTGGGAACAAGAGTCAAACTTGTCTTCTTGGGAACTACATGCACTAGACTAATCCATTAACTATCGGATATGAGATAGATGATTCCTTGGTTAAGTAGCTTCAGAATTTCCTTCATTACCACTTCCTTCATGGTTGGGTTCAGCTTACGTTAAGGCTCTCTCATGGGTTTGGCATCATCTTTTAGTAAGATTGTATGCATGTAAATTGCAAGATTTATACCTTTTATATCAGCTAAGGTTCATCCGGTAGCTGTTTTATTTTCTCTTAAAACTCTCAACAATTTTTCTTCTCTTGTTGTCGTGAGATCATTTGATGATCACCGGTAATGTCTCACTTTCTCTTAAGTACATATACTTCAAATGCTTGGGCAAAGACTTCAATTCCAACTTTGGAGCTTGTTCAACATAGGGTGAAACCCTTTCAAGAGAATTCGATAATTACAAAGTAGAGTTTACTAACCTGTTTGGCATTTGAAATAATGAATGCAAAGACATAATTGCTTCTTTTATGTCTTCATTATTCTCTAGCCTTGCATCCCTATCTGTCTTGCTTTGCTGTAATACAAAGTTCAACTCATCTTGTAAAAAACAATTGTTCAAAATCATCTTGCACAATAGGGTCAATTACATCAATATGAAAAATAGATTCAGAGTCATCAGGATATTTCATAGCATCAAAAATGTTAAATGTTACTATTTCCCCATCAAACTCACAAGATAAAATTCATTTATGCACATCGATCTTAGTTCTTGTTGTTTTCTTAAATTGCCTACTTAACAATATATGAGTTGAGTTTGACGCAAATGATTATCCATATCTATAATATAAAATTCCATAAGAAAAATCAATTCATTTATTCTAATTAAAACATCCTCAACAACGCCTTTTGGGTATGAATGAGACCTATCTACCAATTGAATTATTACCTTTGTTTCTTTTAAAGGTCCTCGATTTAAAACCTTATAAATTGAAAGTGGTATAACATTGATCAAAGCTCCTAAATCAAGTATAACTCTTTCTACCCTATGATTTCCAATTACAGATGGTATAGTGAACATACCATCTGTAATTGGAAATGTTTTCTTTATATGACCGCAAACACATTCTCTTCAACTCTTATTTTCTTATCAATGTTCAACTTTTTTTTGTTGGTGCACAATTCCTTAAAAAATTTTGCATATTATAGAATTTGCTTGATCGCATCCAATAGTGTAATGTTAACTTCAACCTTTCAAAAGGTTTAAAAAATATCATGCTCTGACTCTTCCTTCCTTGCCTTCTTTAATCTACTAGGAAATGGAGGTGCAACCAGATTTTTATTAATAGGAAAGATGGACTTACCACTTAACTTTGTTCTCGGTGCATCCAAGATTGTTGGTTCTATTTCCAGCTTGTTGTTCTTGGTTGCTGCTGATTCTGGTGTTGAAGCTAGCAACATATTTGTTGTTGATTCTGGTGTTGCAGTTGACAGGGTAGTTTGCACCATAGTAGCTGCTGAATCTGGCTCTGTTCTTAGTGCATCCAAAATTATTAGTTCTATATCGAGCTTTTATTTCCGATAGCTACTGAATTTGGTGTTGCAACTGACAATATGACCTACACCACAATAGTTGCTAATCCTGGCATTGCAGCTAGCTAGGTAGTCTGTACCATAGTAGCTGCTGAATTTGGGGTTGCAACTAGTGGTATATTTCCTGCTAAATCTGGTTTACAACTAGCAGCATATTTGTTACTGATTCTAACATTAGGACTAGCAACATGGTCTGTACTTCCTTTCCACTTTTAAGAGTAATAGCACTTGCATTTTCTCTTGGATTAATTTCAACTTAAGATGACAGCTTCCTTTTATTTGCCTCAATGCTTCTTACAAGCGATGCAAGTTATGAAATTTAAGTCTCCAAATTCTGAATGATAGCTCTTGTTTCTTGTTGGAACATTTGTATATTAGTGGCTAAAAATTTCACAATTTCTTCTAAATACATACCTAAATTTGATGTTTGAGGAGGAAAAGTTGGATTGTCATTGGCATATGACCAAAACGGTTGCTGGTTTGAGGGCTGACCATACTTAAGGTTTGGGTGATCTATCCAACTTGGGGTGTAATGGTTTGAATATGGTTTATATTTCCTTAGTTGACTGCCAGACCAACTTATCGCATTCACCCTAAGGGGTTGTATCTTTTTGAAGTTGTGGGCATATATTAGTAGAATGTTTTGGGACTGCATAAATGCCATACATTTTGGATTGCCTAACTTGTCCCAACACTACTTGTCTCACAAGAGAAGTTAGTTGTGAAAGTTGTGTCTCAATATTAGAATGCATCACCTCATTTACCTTGCTTGTACAAGAGTGTTTTCTACAAATGCACCACCACATATAACATCTATCATGCTTTAGTCCATGGGAAATAATCCTTCATAAAATTATTGCAACAATAATTAGTTAGAAATTTGGTGAAGTGGGCAACTTGCGCAAAACTGATTAAAACATTCTCAGTATTCATAACGTTTCCCCATTGTTTTGGAGAATTTCACTAATTTATTTACAAATTGTTCCAACCCGTAATGCTGGAAAGAATTTTTCCAATTCTTTCTTCAAATCATTCCACGTTAGTATTGATCCTGAAGGAAGTTAATAAAGTCAGCCATTCACCTTGTTTGCCAAAGACATCAATGAATTCTGAGTTAGCTGTAAACCACGTACGCTGAAGATTTCGCTTCAGTTGCGCAACTATGTTGCGTAGATGATTGTTGAGTCGATCACGGCTCAGTTTTCATCAATTATTTATGTGTTAGTCGAAAACTAATGCTCTGATGATTTCAACATCAACTTCAAAACTGTGTTGCATTGATGATTTCTAAGTCGATAGTGACTCAGTTCTTGTCAACGATTTCTGCATCAGTAGTGGCCTATGTGCGATAGCAATTTCTGCCGAATGAGGGTCATTAGCGAACCAGTTTTGTTGATGATTTTGTGTTCAGTGAATCAGTTCACTGACAAGTTTGCGTTCATAGCAAACTAGTGTTGCTGATGATTCTGTGTTCCAGCTAATCCGTTCGCTGACGAGTTTGCATCACTAGCGAACTAGTTTTGCTACTAAATTATGTGTTCTAGCGAATCAGTACGTTGACGAGTGTGTGTCATTGGCGAACCAATTTTGCTAACGATTCTGTGTCCCAGCCAATCAGTTCACTGACGACTTTGCGTCACCCGCGAACAAGTTTCGTTGATGAATTTTTACGGCAGATTACATATCAAAACTGGTTCAATGATTAAAATGATTGCATTATATGATTGTAATCTATGAACGCTAGAATGTGAACATATGTATTCTTGAGATTTGTATGGTGATGAGTCGTGTGATTACCGAATGCAAATATATAGATTTATGACCATTGATGTGGTAGGTGGTACGACCAGGATCGGACTCGCGACCGTATAAGGACATCCCACGGGTTGAGCAGGTAAATGGTTTCCACATTTTTTTCTTTGTATAATGTTAATGTTTTAAAATGACTTGTTTAGGGATGATATATTATTGCGTTGTGATGAAT
>Ga0325402_1000183_pt1 | contig 35562 bp, 25 predicted proteins | sample PopdelMetagenome_22_FD_207212 | JGI IMG/M metagenome (GOLD analysis project Ga0325402, IMG submission 207212) | Populus deltoides microbial communities from Bellville, Georgia, United States - Xylem-PdKOR-R3 | ecosystem: Host-associated > Plants > Phyllosphere > Stem > Wood/Secondary xylem... | reverse complement strand
TTTTCTAAATGTCTCAGGTTAATACATACGAGGGATGCATTTTTAAATTGTTTAGGAAAGGAACTATTCTCAATTAATGTGTAAACTGATACAATACTATCCTAATAATTTTACAGCAGTTTTGCCTTTCAGGACTTCACTGTACCATCCAGAATGCGACAGCTTCCTTCCCTAAGACATAATTTTCTTCCAATAAGTTAAATTCTAAGAGATCATTTTTCCTAAATACTGTATTACACAGAAACTGACCCAATGATATCTGCCAATACGAGAGAGAGAGAGAGAGAGAGATCTGCCTGTCACCTTCGTAAATTTGTTAGGAGGTCTTTGAGATACCCTTCTCCTTAATTGCCTTCCAATTTCGGACCAACCCACACCAAAAACCAAGCCACCTGCTTCTTCGTTAAAAGGGAATGGATATCTTCACCTGAGAAAAAGACACCTCTCTTGAAGCTTGGAGATGGAGACGAGACGGTGGTTTTAAAATTGCAGTCGATGCGAACAAGGATATGCTTGCAAAAAATTGATAGTTCTAATTACTGTGTGTGTGTGTGTGTACACACACCGCCACTTATTATTTTGCAGTCTAATAAATCTATTTGTTTGTGTCCCAAAAACCTTAAATTCCCTTTCTCCCTTCACGAGACTGTAAGAAAATAAAAAGATACAATTAGAAGAAAGAAATCCTATATATTTTTGAGATGGGCTAAGAATTTTTATATTCTCTTTATATATATATATATATATATATATTTGTTTTTATCTTTAAAATACATCTAACTAATAAAATACCGTTAATTATATATTTTTTAAATATTATAAAGTAAGAAAAGAGCTAGTACTTGTCAAAAAATAAAAAAATTAGGTGGTTAAAGAGCTAGTACCTGTCAAATGCACCGTGTTTCTGACTCTTTCATTTTATTTTGTTGCATATGCAATCAATTCATTGATGGAAATGTTGAAAACAAGATGAAATAATCAATCCTCGTAAATGAAAGAGAATACCAAGCCATGTATATTTTTCTTGCAGGAAGTTCACAACCAGCAAAACCATTCCCTTAAAAAGAAGTCATCATCACCGTGTTTAGTCTACATCCATCTTAAATGAATAATAGTATCACATCAACATCTGCTGCAATTCCATGAAGTTAAATCCATACCAACTCAACTTGGAAAATTATTTGATAAGTTGCATTGATAACTCAATGCAAAATCATCGATAGGGTGGCAGGATGAGAGTACACTAACAAAATCCATCAGCATTGCCATTGTCACACCAATCATCTTGTCAGGGGATCAGGGATGCCAGGAACCACATCAAGAAAGCTATCGCCATAGCTCGTGCCAATAAAATGTAATATGGTGCAATTGATGGGTCATCCTACTTAACTTTCATGTAATTCTACTAGCCCTACAAGGCTAATCCCAAAGACTAAACACTCAAGGACACTGATCTCTCTTCCACTTGAGCTAGCCACATTCTTCAAAATCAAGGCGGTAATCGATTCTTCCATGAAAAGAAGCTGCACCAATTGGTTCGACATACAATTTCCTTATCTGCTAAAATTTAAGGTCAAAAGATGCACTGAACTGGAAAATCATTGGTTTAATCACGTCTCTTTAATATATGGTTTCTAAGCAATCAGCAAATTCAATTATACTCTTCAATTCTTGTGCTGACTGTAGTTTTGGATGAAAATTTGTCTCTGCAGATTAGCATTAGCAAGCTAACTAGTTTATCCATTTGATATAGATAGCATGTTACCAATTAACAGTTCCAACCCCAATCATACTGTGGGCGGGTGCTTTTCTTAATCCGATGTCATCCATCCTTTGTCTCACATTTTCCGCATCTTCCCACCTTCCCAGTGCAGCATAAAGTTTGGCCAGCAGCACATAATTTCCTGTGTTATCTGGCTCGAGCTCAAAAAGCCATTTTGCTGCAACCTCTCCCAATTCAACATTTTCATGCATCACACATGCACCAAGCAATGCACCCCATACAGCATGGCCTGGCATAAATGGCATTGTCTTTATCAGATCATAAGCTTCATCCATTCGACCAGCACGACCAAGCAAATCAACCATGCATGTGTAATGATCATCATTGGGGATTGTTTGGTGATCCTTGAGCATGAATTTGAACAAATACAAGCCATCATCAACCAAGCCAGCATGGCTGCAAGATTGCAATACTGAAGTAAAAGTAACATCATTTGGCTTCACCCCAGACTGAACCATTTGTTTGAAAAGTAAAACAGCAGTCTCACCATGTCCATGCATTCCATAACCAGCTATAATTATACTCCACACAAAAATGTCCTGGACATCTACAGGGATAGTATTAAAAATCTTGTGAGCAGATTCTAAACTTCCACACTTGGAATATATATCAATCAGAGATGTGGCAACTTGAATATTTGAAACAAACCCAGACCTCATTAGATAACTGTTTATATTGTTTACAGGCTGCAGATCAGCAAGAATGCCATATGCAGGAAGGAGACTATTGCATGTTGCAGCATTTATTTCCACTCCTTCCATTAGCATTTTCTTGAAAAGTCCTATTGCTTCGGTTGCAAGTTTATTATGAACACAACCAGAGAGCATTGCATTCCATGGAACTGTTTTCTTTCTTGAAGTTCTAGTAAAGACTGAGAAACTTAGGCCAAGACAATTGCATTTTGCATACATGTCAATCAATGAAGTCTCTACAGCAACTTCTGAATAAAGCCTTTGCTTCATCACCCAACCATGCAAGCAACGACCATCCTTCAAATTATTCAAACTAGCACAAGCCAAAAGAATCAAGGCTACAGTCACTGAATTGGGTCGTAACCCTTCAATCTGCATAATCTTAAAAAGTGATAATGCACTTTTCGCATCACCATTCAAAATGTACCCATTAATCATTGAAGTCCAACTCACTACATCCCTTTCAACCATGTTATCAAAAACCAATCTCGCCTCATCCATACTACCACACTTAGCATACATATCCACCAATGCATTGCTCACTATCTTTTTACCTAAAACCTTCTCTTCCACTAATCCATGAACCCTTCTCCCCACTTCCAATTCCTTCAAATACCCACAAGCCGGCAACACGGAAACCACACTAGCACCATCAATCTCAACCCCAGAATCCACCATTTGGTTAAAAACCACCAAAGCAGTATTTGCAAACCCATTCTTGAAATACCCATTTATCATAGTATTCCAAGACACCACACTCTTCTCTTTCATTGCATCAAAAACCTTTCTTGCCTCCTCCACCTCCCCACAATTCATATACATTGCCAATAAAGAATTCAGCACAAACAAGTGTGAACCAAACTTTGACACTAACGTCAGGCCATGAAGCACTCTACCATATTCAACCAATACCAATTCACTACAGGCTTTAATAACAAACGGGTATGTATAATTATCCGGGCAGCAATCTTTTGATCCAAGCATTTCAAGAAACACCTTCATCGCTTCAAAATAATCCCCCTTAGCTATATACATTTTAATCATGAAATTATATAAGAGCGTGCCTCGTTGAGGCAATTCATCGAACAGTTTTCGTGCATTATGTACGTACCCACAATGCGCATAGGTTGCGACAAGGACTGACCGGATATCGATGGAGAGAAGGCCTGAGGTAATGAGGTGGGCATGGAGTTGTTTCGATCTGGTGAGGGATTGAGCGGCTCCATAGTGTTTTAAGAGAGACTGGTATTGGGTCGTTTTAGGGGCGAGCAAGAGCTTGGTTGTCTTGGATATAGTAGTCTTTGTTGGGCCATTCATGAATTTCTATGACTACTTTAGCTGTTGGGGGGTTTTGACAGGAAATTAGGCAAATGTAACAGGTAACCTGCCGATTATGGGTTGACGTCAAGAGCATCTCATGAAAAATGCTATATTAAAGAGTAAAAAAAAAAATAATTTTTTAAATAATATAAATATAAATTTTCTGATTATGTGTATTTTAATGGTAAAAAACTATTTAAAAAAGCCATTTATATTTTAATATATTTCATGTTAAATTACTTTTAATATAATTATATAACTAATTTAGATATTTTATATATAATATAATTATGATGTTATTAATTATATAATTAATATGAGTAATTTATAAAAGTAATATAAAATTAATGAAGTAATATGAAAGCTAAAAGATATAATTTAAAATTAAATTTAAAATTTATTTATATGAATATTTTTAATTTTAAGTTTTATATATTATAGTTAAAAATTTAATTTTTTTAAAAGTAAATTCAAATTCAAACTTTGAAAAAATAACCGCCAACATTTTAAATTTTAAAATTTCAAATTTTGAAAAAATTACCGCCAACATTCTAAGATTTTACAATTCAAAAAAATAATCCGTCTATAAATATTCTCATATAACTTGACATTTTTTCTCATCATCTTCTTCTCTCCAATCTTTGTTATATTTCATTAAAATTCATCATGAATCATTCTAATTTTAATTTTTATGATACTTTTGATTTTGATGATGACACTCCTATGTTTGCTTTTCAAGTTGCTACTGTTGTGGTTGCTAAAAAAGAATCGAATAATCAAAGGCGGAGAACAGGGTATCGTGGCTCTATTCCTGGTCACAATATTGTCAATCGTAATAGAAATGAAGGTAAGTTAAGGTTATATAATGATTATTTTGCAAAAAATCCTAAATTCACTGAAATTCAATTTTGAAGAAGATTTAGGATGAGTCGTCGTCTTTTTCTTCGGATCGCAAATGCAGTGGAAGCTCATAATCCATATTTCAAACAAAGGACAAATGCTCTTGGTGTTCTTGGTTTATCTTGCCTTCAAAAGGTAACTGCAGCTCACAGAATACTTGCATATGGTATTCCTGCAGATCTTACTGATGAATATCTTTGAATTGGAGAAACCACTGCGATAAAAAGTCTTAGAGCTTTCGTCAAAGCAATCGTAGAAGTTTTTGGTGATTGGTATCTAAGGGCACCAAACGAGGCCAATATTTGTCGATTATTATCAATTGGAGAGCAGCGTGGATTTCCAGGGATGTTAGGGAGCATTGATTGTATGCATTGGAAATGGGAGAAATGCCTAATTGCATGGCATGGGATGTATATTGGTCATTATCGTGAACCAACTATAATTCTAGAGGCGGTGGCTTCATAAGATCTTTGGATATAGCATGCCTTTTTTGAAATGCCTAGATCATTAAATGATATTAATGTTCTTGATCGATCACCTATCTTTGCTGCACTTGCTGAAGGTCGTATTGCTCATGTCAATTATACAATTAATGGGCATGAATATACAATGGGATACTATTTAGCAAAAGGATTTATCCTAATCGGTCAACCTTTGTTAAGACAATCCCAAGACCATTAGGAGCAAAGAGAAAATATTTTGCAAGTAAGCAAAAGTCTGCAAGAAAAGATGTGGAGCGGGCATTTGGGGTGCTCCAATCTCGTTTTGCAATTGTACGTGGACCTGTTTGATACTAGGATGAAGAAACGCTTGCATATATTATAAAAGCTTGCATAATAATGCATAATATGATTATTGAGGATGAAGGAGCAATGAACCTTGGATTTGACCATGAACATGAAGTCAATTCCTTTATATCAATGTCACATGGTGAAATACCAGAACTACATGATTTTCTTCAAACTCATAATCGAAATAGGGATAGAGCAACTAGCTCTCAAGTACAAGAAAATTTGATTGAATATTTGTGGGAAGTATATGGAAACGAACCTAAAATAGAACCATGGCGTGTAACCTAAATAACGAAACTACTAAAACGTACTTGATGATGGAGAAGCCATACATGGTTGTTAAAAAAAAAAACACACCAAGGCATTAAAAAAGTCAAACAATTTTTTTTCCCAGAACGAGAATGAGGCACCATGGCATTAAAAAAGTCGTGTCTTTTACAATGCTGCTTTGTAATCAAAAGAAGAATATCTTGATCATAGAAATGGAATAGAGGTGACCATGGCATTAGCAACAGAGTCTCATTCTCTTTTCTGGTGTCCTTAGCATTGCATTATGTCACACTAAAATGTGCAGAGAGTGCTTCTGCGTGGCTGGAACATCTCCTGCTGAAGAAACTTCTACCATGAACAGAGGTATTTTGACAGAGTAATTCAGATGAAGGGATAAAATGCACAGGAATGGAAGAATACATTTTCTACCAGCAGCAAATGCACTTTTGAAAAAATGAGTGGTGAATCGGTAAAATATATAGAGTTAAAACATTCTCAGTTGTGGGATTTATTATTCACTCAACATCTAAAATTTCTGGGAGAAAGTAGCAGATTACACAGAAATCCCATCCCTACACTAGCGAAACAAATTTCGTCAATCCTACATCAACAAATGATATTAGACTACAATAGGAACCTGATGCCCCAGCCAAGCCACAAAATTGTGCGGGACTTCAGAATCCAAGCCCGATTAATGGCCCTCTATGTGACAATTTTCACAGCCTTTCTCTTCTTCATCAAATCAGCTCTTGATTCCATCTTTACAGGCACTGGAGCAGAGAAAACTAAACTCCCATTTTGATTCCAGGCAATACCCATTACTTTCAAAGTCACCACCATTTCTCATATTCCTTCTAGGATTCTCAATCAAATTTCCATAACCACCATAATCATTCTTGGCATTCAAGATCCTAGCGTTGTTACTCTTCCCTAAGACCCTCACATTCCTAGCAGAATTACATGAACGTTCATGCCTTTTAACTGCAAACCCATCAATGAACTCCAAAAACCTTACCAAATCTCTAGTAACTGACCTTCTTCCATCTCTGATCATAGGATCACCACCCAACAAACAACACCCACAAATTTGACAAAGACCCATTAATGATATACCTGAATGGAGTCAAGTTTGAGCAGCAAGTCCATGGCTTTACGAGAAACAACCTCCAAATCAAAAAGGGATTTAGAAGAAATAGAAGACTTCAGCGAGTTAAAACTGGATTTGATAAAAGCAAGCTCCTTGAGCTGGCTTAGGGTTGATCGGTGAACAAGAAAGGAACGAAAATGGGTTCGAATAACACGTGCAGCTGTGTCTCTGAGAGTACGTGAAGGATAGTAATGACTAATATTATTACTAGAAGTAGAAATATGGTGAAGGGAGGACTCGAGAGTGTTGATTCGTTGAAGAAGAGGAGAGAGAACAAAATGGGTTTGATGGGGGTCATCTTCTTCTTGGAAATATAGCTTTTGGGGGAGAAAGTTTGTTCTTTGGTGATTATTTTTTTGGGGGTTGTTTCTCTTGATAAGACAAGGAGAGATGAGACGGGGTTGGTGGTGTTGCTGCTGCTGTTGGAGGAGAGAAACAGGGGATTGAAGAAGTGGATCAATTGAGACTTGTGGTGCTGGTGATGGTGGCGGGTGGAGAGGTTGGGTGAAACAGTGGCTCTAACAGCAGTGAGTGGCGGCGGCGGGGATGGATACTTGGTTTTGGCAGTGGTGATCGTGGTAGTGAGAGGCCATTTTGTGTTGCGAGGGGGGGATTGATAAGAGAAGGGCACAGGAGAAATCAACTGTTGACATAGCTGTTAAATTCAAATAATGAGTATAAATAAAACAAACCATGATGCTGTGCGTTTTATTTCCTTGTTTTTTTAATTAGTCTTTAGTGCCACGTATGATTTACGAAGAATGTGCTGGAATTCTAAGAATAAGAAACTCTGTGTGTGTGTGTGTGTGTGTATTATTTTCTATTGTAAAAATTGAGTAATTAGTACAACTCCAGGTATTTTAAAAACTCACTGTAATTACTAATTAGTGCCTCTCTCTCTCTCTCTCTCTCTCTCTCTCTCTCTTTGTGTTACCTGCACCAAACCTCCCTTTCTTTCTTCTTCACACAATTGTTCTTGCATTAATTGTAATTCTGGGAATTTTACGGCTCCATTTTGTTTGTCAATACAGAAGGTGGAGAGGAGAATTTGGAGGGTTTTAACACATAAAAAGAGGGCCTTTTTTTGGTAATAGTAATTGACAGTCTATTTTCTTGGGAGTTTTTGTTCAAGAGTATATCGGTACTTCGCGAGACACCGAATTAATTTCTTTTTTAATGTAAAAACAAATGTTTAGACGAGGATAACAATTTTTTTTTAAATAAAATAAAAATTCAAGAGTTAAGTTATTAATTTTATTGAATTTAATAACCTAAGTTAATTAATAATATGATAAAAAACCACAACATTAGATTAAAAAAAAATAGCTCGAGTTAAACTGGGTTAACCTGTAAAACTTGTGACCTGACACATGAGATCAGAATAACTCCATAAAATGATGAAAATGGAAAAACTCAATTGTAAAAAAAGACCTAAGCTAACCTCAATTAATCTTTCAAACCTGTGACCCGAATCTTGAGGTTGGAATTATCCTATAGCAGGCAAACTTAAAAAATTATGAAATTAAATTCTTGGTAAATGAAATCCCGAGTAATAAAATGTTGCTCGAGGGATGAAATTAAAAAAGAAAGTTCCAATAAAAAATTATAAAAAAAAACAAATATAAATTTAAAGAATAAGGATCAAATCTGATATAAAACAAAATGAAATAAAATATTGAAAGATGCAATTGAACAAATAACTCAATTAAGAAGATGGTTAGAACAAAAAAAATCAAAATCAAAAGAATAGATATCAAATCTAACATATAAAAAATCAAATGAGGATTAAATTGAAAGAAAAATTCAATTTCATAAATTATTTAGAATTAAAAAAATAGAAATAAAAAGAAAATGAACCAAATTTGAAAGAAAAACAAATTAGTGGCAAGCGTGGAAATCAAGAAGAGAGAGGGAAGAAAGAAAAAAAGAAATGATCACAGGTGTGAAATCTAAGATTGTTTTGTCACATGTGTCACCTAAGAATGGAGGAGATGCCATGGGAATTGAAAAGCTATTGTGGAAGCTAGAGTTTAGCTGTTAGATGATGTCGTACACATTGTTCGAATAGCACTAGCGTACCATGCACGTCCACATGTTCTACACGCACAATCAATTTTTAAATATAAAATAATATTTTACATATTGTAAAATACTAACTTTTCATTGATCAAATGTGATAACAAAAAAAAAATCATAATGAAAAGACCAAAAATCCTCTAGACCTAAGTTAAAGATAATTTGAATTGAATAGTAATGTGGTTATTTTATCGTGCTTTGAAAATGAAAAAAAGACGAAAACCTTCTTACCCACCAACACGTAATTCTTTGCCTAAGAGGGTATATTAGTATTTTACTGTGAAAAAGACAACAAAAAAATTGATGCCCATGCCAAATTGTTTTATTGATAAGGTAAAATGATAATTTCACTATTTTAATCCATAATATTAATGAGTCTAGAGCAATAGTAAAAAACCTATAGTAAAACATCTACTCTTTTTAGTTTCTTATAATTAACTTTTGCATTTTGGTCAACCATGTAGAATAAATTATTTAGTTAATTAAATAATTTTTGTTTTTTATATTAGGTCTTACACATAATTTTATTTTAACCTTAGTTTTATAGACGTTAAAATAACTTGCTTTTTATGAAGATCTATTTTTTTTTTATTTTTCATGCAAAAATTCATATCACAACAGTTTTAACCAAATATTTTTTTTAAACCTACGTTTTTTAAAACCTTAACTAAAAATGTTTTTCTTAAACCTACTTTTTTTTTTTAAAAAAATTATGATTAAAAAAACTATCACAATATCAAACACACACTAAGATAATTGACATGCACTACGTCCTAGGTTGGAATAATTTTTTCTTAATGTAAAAATAAATAAATTTAGGCATTGTTAAAGTATTTTTTAACAACAAAAAAATCTTAATTATTGAATATTTTTTTGTCAAGATAATTTGCAGAATGACTTTTTCATAGAACTGTATATTTTTTTTGTAATTTATGTTTTAATTACATTATATGCATGTATATAAAATAACCTTGATTAGTGAGAGTTGTTAGTTGAAACTAATAGCTATAATTTATTAATTTAATTTTGCACTTATTTAAATTACCAATAATAATTGGACTATGCAAATAGAAATTGATTGAGTGTTTAACATTATTTTCATTTTTATTGTATGTGTTAGATTATTATTTGTTTAATTTAGAATGGAGTGACAATAAATATCATCTAAGAGTATTATTGTTAATTTGAACCATAAAGACAAATTAAGTAAAAAGAATTACAATGTTTGGCTTTGTAAGATTGAGTTTCTCCTGGAAGAGTAAGAAATGCTGGAAACAATCACATAATTGATGATTGAATCTAAGCAAGACAACACTGCTCAGCATAGACTTGATATAGAAGCATATGAAGGCTATAAGCGCAATGATCATGTAACTCACATTCTAGTATTGAGTAGCATGAAAAATGATATAATGCTACGTTTTGAAAGACATCGTTCAGCCTAAATGTTCAATATGGGGGAACCTCCACTACTAGACTTCATTAGTTAACCCTTAAATTTGATGGTAAGAATTATCAAAATCAGATGATGAGGTAACATCTTATAATCATGTCTAACATGATTAGTGAATTGAGGGGTGTTGGGTATGAGATGACTGATGAACAATAAGTCCAAGTTATGATTCACTCTTTGCCAAACAATTAGGAATATAAACGTGTTAACCTTACCCATAATGACAAAATCAAGACTTCTGATGATATTGCTCGTTATGTTGAGCTTGAAGAAGATCGACTTTTTACTAAAAAGCCTGTAAACGAGGATTTCATATTTGAGACTAAGATGCAAGGAGTACATGACTTTGAATGTAAAAAAAGGTAAGAGTAAAGATCCCAAACATGATAAGAGAGGAATAGAAGTAAGTTATAGTAGATAGAAGTGCAAGAGTGAAAAACACGACAATAAAAAAGGCAAGAATATGAGTTGTTTGCATTATGGTAAACCTAGTCACTTTTCTCGTGATTAAACTAAGCCATAGGTAATGTTTAACCACAATCATCCCTCTAACTTATACGTTAGTAGTTGCTTAATGCTTGTTGAATCTGTTTCTTTTTGGACTATAAACTTAGAAGCAATCGACCATATAGCAAATGATCGAACAACCTTTATGGAATTTTATTGAATTTCAAAGGGAAGTAGATACATGTACATGAGGAATAATGTTTTTGCTGTTGTGCTTGTGATCGGTACCTGTAAATTGGATTTACGGGCAGATGCACACTCTATCTTCATGAAGTACTTTACGCTCCAGAAGTTCAACAAAATCAAGCGTTTGTTCTTGTTTTACTATAATTAGGCTTTTATATTGTATTTATTGGTTGTTGTGTGAAAATATATCTAAATAATATTTTTTATAATTCTAGTTTTGTATTAAATGGGTTTATGGTGTTGGACACCGTTAATGTATTTATTAAGGATGATGCTTCTATTTATATTGTTTGAAGTTCTAGCATTACTAGTAATAGTGATGTTGTAAATTGGCATGCTAGATTAGAACACATTGGGCAAGACCAATTATATAGATTGACAAGAGCTTGTCTTTTTGGATCACTTATTGAAGTAAAATTGCTTGTTTGTGAGTATTGCCTTGCTAGAAAAGCAACTAGATTACCATTTGGCAAAGCTAAAAAAGCTAGTAGTCCATTACAGCTTATCCATTCAGACATTTATGACCCAATGAATGTGAGGGCAAGATATGATGCGAATTATTTCATCATATTTATAGATGATTTCACATGATTTGCTCATGTTTATTTGATTTCACACAAGTCTGAAGCATTGTATTACTTCATTCGATACACCAAGTTGATAGAGAATAAACTAAGCACAAAGATCAAAGTTTTAAGAACCAATTGAGGATATAAATATCTATCTGAACATTTTTTTTAAAAAAAATATGATGAAAATGGTATAGCTAGATAGCTAACTATTCCTTATACTCCACAACAAAATAGTGTAGCAGAAAGGAGAAATATAACCCTCTTTGACATGGTTAGGTTAATAATGGTGCACGCTAACTTACCAGTTTCCTTTTGAAAAGATGCATTATTGATTACTACCTATATACTTAATCGTATGCTCTTTAAATTCATCTCATCCATCCTGTATGAACTATGGAATAACAAAAAACCTAATATAGGTTATTTGCACCTATAGGGGTGTGCAACTTATATTCACAATAATTCTCATGAATATGAGAAACTTGGTCCTAGAAGGAAGAAATGTATCTTTATAAGATATTCTGAACATTCCAAATAATTTTTATTTATTGGTGAAAAGGCTGATGGAAGAGTGATGGAGATTGAGTCGAGTGATATTGTATTATTAGAAAAGGATTTCCAACGACAGGTAAGGTTAATAAAGATTTTTAATTATATGAAATGGAAGATTTAGACAATAGCACAACATGCCATTCAATAGAAGACTTAGAGGAAACTCGTAATCCTCTTGGAAATAGTGGGATTGAAATTTTATCTATTCCTACTCTCATGGAGCAAAATCATGAGCAATCTTAACCTCGTAGAAGCATTCGTGAACCAATTCCTCATCGTTGATTCGAGATGAAGGGGGAAGTGTTCATGATTGATCCATAAGATGATAAAGAGCCTACAACATTTAATCATGCTTTGTCTGGTCTTAAAGCAAGAGAATGGATTAAAGCTATAAAAGAAGAAATGGAGTCGATGAAAACTAATGAAGTTTGAGACTTGGTCGAATACTATTAGGACAAAAATCCATTGGAAATAAATAGGTTCTTAAAATTAAATATAAGACAGATGAGTCAATAAAATGTTTTAAGGCTTGATTGGTAGCGAAAGGCTACACTCAAGAAGATACATTCTCACTAGTTGTGAGGATTACTTTAGTTTACCTCATTTTAGCTATAGTCGCATATATAGACTTGGAGTTGTACCAAATAGATGTTAGAACTGCATTTCTTAATAGAGAACTAAATGAGGAGATCTATATAGATCAACCTTTAGGATTCGAATCTAAAGGACAAAAGCGCAAAGCATGCAAGCTTTAAAAATCTATATATGGTCTTAAGCAAGCTTCTAGACAATGAAATGTCAAATTTCATCAAGCTATCCTTAAGAATGGTTTTACGATGATGGAAGAAGACTATTGCATGTATTTAAAATGTTCTAAAAATAATTTTATAATATTGTCCTTATATGTTGACGACATCTTAACAGCCAGAAATAATAAAGAAATGATTGATACTACTAAAAGGTGGTTATCAATAAACTTTGAAATGAAAGAAATGGGTGAGGCTAACTATGCTCTTGGTGTGAAAATCGTAAGAGATCAGGCTAAAAGGCTTTTTGGTTTATCTCAAGAGACTTACATCAAAAAGATGTTAGAGCACTATCATATACAAGATAACAAACTAATGAACACCTCTGTTGATAAGAGCTTGAGTTTGAGCCTGAACCTGAGTCGTGATATGTGTCCCAAGACTTTAGAAGAAAAGGAGAAAATATCCAGAATACCTTATGCCAATGTCGTCAGTAGTTTGATGTATGCAATGATGTGCACACGTCCTGATATATGTTATGTCATTGGATTAGTTAACTGATATCAATCAAACCCTAGTCAGAAACACTGGATAACAGTTAAAAGGATTTTATGATATTTGAAAGGAACTTCAAATTACATGTTATGGTACCAAGGAAAGAAAGATTTATGATTAATTGGTTACTCAGATGCTGATTGGGGAGGACATGTTGACCAGTCCAAATCAACTTCAGGATATGCTTGCTTAGTGATAGTGAAATACTATGGAGGAGTAAGAAACAATCTTGCATAGCTTTATCAACAATGGACGCTGAGTATATAACTTGTTCTGTAGTAACACAAGATGCTGTTTGGTTAAAAAGTTTCATGCATCACTTGAAAATTGTCAAATCAATGTCAAACCCAATAACATTTTACCGTGATAACTGTTGCAGTAGCTGTGGCAAAAGATTCAAAATACCATGGAAAGACCAAACACATCAAGATGAGATATCACTATATTAGAGATGCAATTACTAAACATGATATGATCCTAAACACATTTCTACAAATTCTATAGTTGCAAATCCACTTATAAAACCAACAGTAATGGATGCATTTGTTAGACATATGAGATCCATCAACTTATATAGAATGTAATTGTCAATATAACTAGTTTTAAGGGTCATATAAAGGTTTACAATGATTGAATAATGAATAAATTCCATTAGAATATCATGTTATTCATTATTTGTTTTATGGAATATACTGTGGGTATGTAGTATAATTTGTTAAGGATGTCGATGGACTAAGATTGACTCACTCACATGAGCAATCACCTTTAGCATTTGTAAGGTGAGTAGAGATTAGATTATTTGAGTTTTAATACTCAATAAGTGACTTGGGCCTAGTGGAAGCAATTTGAACTTAAAGTAATTATGAAGAAGTCGTCATGGTTAGGACCAAAATGAGGTTCTTGAATAAAAAAATCAACACAAATAAATCCCCACCATTCATGTGTATATTATGATTTAAGCCGAATGAAATTATTTATCTGACACTAATGACAATGAACAAATGAGAATTTCTGATTTGACGTCTATATTTTTTATGACAAGATTAAGACTTCTATAGTGTATTTCCTCTAACAAGGAAAGCAACAACATACACTTTTTTTCTACGGATAAGAAAAGAGTAAGCTTCGCTATAGGATGTATTTCATATTACATGTGCTAACGCCTTTATAAGAATAGTGAATAGATCCCTATTTCTTTATTATGTGAGTCCTAGAGATTTTGTATAAGATCTCAATATCTTACCCTTTGTGACTTTTGACTGTATCATGAGGTGATGTGTAAATGTTCGCTATTTTAAGAGTGTATCCTATGGTCATGGAATGATTCGACTTAAGGAATACTCATAGGAAAGCAGTTAATTCAGATTTGACTGATATAGGAGGGAAAGAAAAAGTAATTTTTTTTCTACAGCTGTTACTTGTATTTACCGACCAGGATCATATCACTTGAATGAATTTGATATGATTTATGTAAGCCCCAAGCCCAAGCCCAAGCCCAAGTCAGCCTAAACCCAACCTAAGTTAACCTAGGTATAAAAGGAGAAGTTGGAAGAGAATTATTTTTTTCTCTTCTAATTCTTGCGGTTGTCATGACCCTCTCTTCATCAAACCAAGAATTTTAGTTTTTGATCTTGAATTTTTAGGTTCAAGAAAGGTGGAAGTAACAAGTAAGTGGTTTTCTCTCATGTTATTTTTTATTATGGTTTGTTTATGAAAGGATTAAAGAAGAGATTAGGGTTTATAAAAATTTGAAGTTTATGTTGTTAAGATTGATTTATGATTATAATGAGTTTAAGGTTAAATGATTGATTTTGGGTGTGTTGTTAGAAATAAGAATTTGTGAATTGATTTGTTACGGGTTAAGGAACTCATTTCAACTTTTCTAGAAAATCTGAACAAAATGGTCTTGGAGTTGAAGATGATGAAATTTTATTTTGCTATGTGATTTATGAAAATTATAGTTTAGTCCCTAAACTTTGAAAAATTATAATTTGACCCCTAAATATATATTTAGGATTCTGGGCAGTATTATTATGAGGTTAAGGATGATAATCTCAGTTTGATAATGGATTTGGAATATTTTCAGTTTGATCCCTTAATTTTGGAAATTTACATTTTAGTCCCTGAAATTTAAAAAATTACAATTTGGTCCTTAGTTCATTTCTGGACAGAATTGAGGATGGTTTATGGGTGAAATTTCAGTATGGTTATGTATTTACAGTTTGGTCTAATTTTGATAAAATTATGTTTTGGTCCCTGTTTTTGGAAAATTATCTTTTAATTTCTAAACTTAGGAGACTAAACCTGGTTTTCCTTTATGCATTAGACTATTTTATTTTTGTTGTTTTGGGTTGTTTTTTAGTATATTTTTTATATTTATTATAGGTTTTCCTAACGATCCTCAATAGGTTTTTCGGGTTTTTCATCTGATATTCCTTTTAGTTCTATATATTGAGTGAGTTAGATAATTTTTAATATGCATGTAATATAAATAAATATGTATGTTGATTATGTGATGAGTACAACTGGTTAATTTTTTGAATATTTATATATGTTGCTTTATTTTCCTAGTATTCATTTATTCTTGAATTTGCACTCGCATCCCATTGAACTAAATTCTATTCGATATGATATACATTGCTTTGATAATTATGCGAATATCTATTATATCTTGATATAGGACTTGTAAGTAACTCCATACAAACAGAGACTAGTTAGTTTACGTGTACATATTATTTTGTATACCTAGCTGGTGAGAGAGACATCAGCCTGTGGCGACTGATTCTCCCACAGTGGTCACCTTTGGGTGTCATATGGTCGTCTTGGGGTGTTATCTGGTCACCTTTAGATGTCAACTGATCTCTGACATGTATTCTACTATTTTATGTAATATGCTTAGTATGTATACGTATATCAAGATAAATCGACTTGCAAACTATTAATATCTAAAATATATATTAAATGTTATTATCTCACCGAGTTGGTTGAATTGACTCCTCATTTTTAATATTATTTTAGGTTCTTAGTTTCTATTAGCATGTGGACTTTGTTAAGTGTTTCTGCTTTTTCAGTTTTAGTCGGTATGCCTTACTTGTTTTGCGAGGCTTTCCTTTTAGTTTTGATTTAATGTCTTAGAAGCTCCACTATTACTTTATTTTAATTAATTTTAGATTTTGACAATGTAATGAGCATTATTGATTATTGTTTTAATTATTGATAAGAAGTTTTGAACTATCATTTGGTTTCATTAGTTTTGAATAATATAATATTTCTGAAGATTATAAAATGCTGTGTATTTTTAAATAACTTGTTCTTTTGATATGTCCATTCTAAGGTTTAACATAGGTGGGGTATCCTTTCGATACCGCTCCTATGTTGCTGGTTATGGACATGAGATTTGGGTCGTGACAATTTAGAATACTTGTATTTGTAAGGATATATTGAGCATGAAATTTTTTAGTCAGTATGCCTTACTTGTTTTGCGAGGCTTTCATTTTAGTTTTGATTTCATGTCTTAGAAGCTCCACTATTATCTTATTTTAATTAATTTTAGATTTTGACAATGTAATGAGCATTATAGATTATTGTTTTTGTTTTAATTATTGATAAGAAGTTTTGAACTATCATTTGGTTTCATTAGTTTTGAATAATATAATATTTTTGAAGATTATAAAATGCTGTGTATTTTTAAATAACTTGTTCTTTTGATATGTCCATTCTAAGGCTTAACATAGGTGGGGTATCCTTTCGATACCCCTCCTACGTTGCCGGTTATGGACATGAGATTTGGGTCGTGACAATTTAGAATACTTGTAATTGTAAGGATATATTGAGCATGAAATTTTTTAGGGATTAAATTATATTCAGTCATATGTATCTAAAAATGTTTGGGGTTATAGAAGTGCATTTTAAAGAGTAACTTATTTTGAGGTTGATATATCTTATATGACCTATATTAAGTTTCTATATTAGAGCTCTTTTTATTGTGTGCTTTAGGTTGCACAATCCATTCACCTATATGAAATTCTTATGCAAGTTTGAATTATAACGTATTAGATAAATTTAGTCCTTCATAAAAGAGTAAAAAATATTGATTTTTTGGTTAGATCTGGTTTGCCCTATGGGATGAGCCTGATTCAAGAATTTAGAGGAGTTGTGAAGCAGTTGCAACTGCTTCACACAGTTACTAAAAGAAGTAATTGTTTCCTGTAGATTTATAAATAGGGCCATAACCCACGTTAAAAATAAAGTAATGCAAAAAATATAATTATTCTATATTTTTTTATCCAACTTTTTAAATTAATTTAATAAAATTTATAAAGATGTTCGTACTATGAAATATCTTTTTATTAATTCTAGTAATCAAAATAACATTCAAGCAATTGATCTTGGAACAAAAAAAAAAAAAAAAGAATTATCAAGTCAGCAGTAAATTTTCTTCATACTTCAGTTTGAATAAAATTTAACCATGTAGTTTAGCTCTGATTAAAACTTGAGAAGAAGATTGCGGACTTTCAATTTACCGCCCTTCTAAAATAGCTCATAGCTTTATTTCGACGCCTGTTATAAAAGGGACATGTACGACGAGTGCATGACATGCAGCATAAGAATATACAACACTTTGAAGAATTATGATGTATAACATTTTATTTTGTTAAAACTTTGTTTTAATCTGCTAAATTTGTTGGATTTTTTCATTTCTCTCAGGAAACAAGACAAAAGAATTCTAATTGATACAATACTCGGATGATAGTAGAAAGCGTGTGCTTAACCAATGAAAAGGTTGCTGATGTCCAACCATTTTCTCATATATATTTTCATAATTGTACAGGTTTGTTTTCCTCGCTGTTAATCACAATTGAATGCAGTTAATATATAATTTACAGATTGATTATTAGAATAGCTTTGATAACTTTTTCTAATTTGTAAATTAACATGTTCTTGATATATATGTCCAAGAAAATTGAACAAACTGGACGGGATAGACTCCTATGATTCATCTTCAGCACTTCGATCCTTTCCTGAACTGGGACATAGGTTGAACAGTCACTGCTTCTGCAGCTTTCTTGTGTAAATTCCCATTGGATTCTTACAATGCTAACAAGGAGTAGTAGGCCAATGCTATTGGCATGGAAATGAGCATGCCAAATATTACCCTGCAACCAAAACAAACATGTAATACTTTCAGGAAAAGAAGAAGAAGGAGTTGAGGGAAGGGAAGGGAAGGATGTTGGATAATAGAGGAATGCAGTGAAGCATTAGTTACCCTGTGCTCAATGTATCCGGATGAACGTTGTACTCTATTGCAAAGACGAATGGAACGATCCCTTGAGGAAGAGCTGCCTGGATTACAAAACACATTGTTTAATATTCTATCATAATAATTGATAAAATGAAACAAATATATGCACCTGCACAATTGCCACTTTAAGCACTGTTCCCTTTAGTCCAACAGCAATGGAAGCGACTGCCATTAGAGCAGGCCCCACGATGAACTTCATTGCCATGGCTACCATTGCCATTCGGATTCCACATGCTATTATGCTGGGCCGCGATGCCATAAATAGACCTGTTGAGCATTTGGATGGAATGAGTAGAAATTCCCTCTTATGAGTTCTAGTAACAAGAGGTTATTGAAAATTTATAGTCATACCTAAGCTGAACATTGCCATACCAAGCCCTCCTGTTGACAATATCCTCACGGATTTATCAACAATGTCCGGCAAGTTCACTCCCCACCTAAAACAGAGAAAAGCCTTGTAACATCAATAGTAATAAGCGCAAGCTGTCTCAAGTATAGTCTCATTGTAATATTTTCAAGAATTGATTTTGCAGATGTACCGAGAGTGTATGCTTGCCCAGAAAAGAGCCACCAAGGTAGCGTAAAAGTTTGGATTGCCCATTAGCTTCCTCCCCACCGTCAAAAGAATGACCATGGCTTTGACTTTCCTTGTTCTTCTTTGCACTCCCTCATCTTCTTTGTGTTGTGCTTCTTGAAGAGCCTCTAGATCCCCTTAACATAGAAATGAAAACCATATGTGCTGGAGGACATTAAAATATATCTAGAAACAAAAAAACACAGTCACATCATGTAAGTATGAATATGAATCAGACAGCTTGTTAATTACTGCTATTCTTATTAGTCAATAACATGCAGTGCCTTAGGCAACCATATATCAGTATTTCCTGGAAAATGTCCATGAATGGTTCTTGCAAAGAGCGTAAACAAAAGAAATGGACAGAGAGCAGAAATGTTTTCAGGGTTATCTTCTACTCCAATATATTAATTAAGGCTGGCTGAACAGGATTGGAATTGAATTATACGTAGCTGGTGATCTATGCATCTGGTACTGTTCATACTTTGGGTTTATTATTATTTATCATCGATGAAGGGAACACAAATACCTGTGGATTCTGAAGATGGTGCCACAGTGGCTTCCTTGGTGGCATTGAGCTCAAACAGAAACAACAACAAATTGTACCAAATTAGGCTTTGCAGGCCAACTATCTGTGAAAGAAGTGGCTCTGCCTCAGCCCCATGCATAGCCCTCAGAAGTGGAATCCCCAGAATCAAAGTGTTGGGCAATGTTGAGAGGGAGAGACCAGTGATGATCCAATTCAACCGTCCGCGAGAGCTGATTTTGGCGAGTGCTGTGAGCACTAAAAGGGCAAGTAGTTTTTGAAGAAAGTCGGCAAATATAAGTTTCAGGTTCATTTTGTATGGATTGATACCAGAGATAACTTGGAATGATAATAATGGGATTGAGAATTTGGCAACAAACTTGTTTATGCCTGCACACTGATCTGGTGTAAAGAGCTTCCACCATTTCACAGAGATGTACGCCAATATCATGGCAAAATATAATGGAACTGTGGCTGTCACCACATGATAGACATCAGCTGCAGAAATCATGGCAACCAGGGATTCAAGGATTGTGAATGAGTGCTGCTGCTTTAGTTTTCTTTTTTTTCCAGTGAGAATCCTTTGTAACAAATCTCTTTTTATATGCTCTGCCAGATTATGAAAAGTTGGGCTAGCATCAACTGCTTTGATAGAAGCCTCATTAGAAAGTCTTTCCTAATTACCAGAATGACCTTAGCTTCTGCCTCTTTCATGTCAGGAAGCAAACATGATTTATGCTTTTTCCCCCATTGAATTTCTGATTATTCTAGCCTTTTGCATGTTGCCAGTTATGCATATACCTCTACAATTATAGTAGATGTATACTTGGTTTTGCCTGTTGTCTTTGTTTTATTTTTTTCTCATTGTGATTTTTGTAAGTTTTTTTTTTTATATATTTTTTAAATTGCCATTTAAACGAATGACTCGAGGTTTGAATTTAAGTTTTTTTTTTTTATTTTTTTCTTGACTTGCAGCAAATCGCGAGTAACATATCTATTCTTTGCTAAAAAAATGAAAAAATTAAATTACAAATTTCCTCAATTTTTGTTAGAAAACGGTATTCTAAACAAGTTTGTGCTAGTCATCATGTATTATGGGAATCTTTGTTTAAATGAAACGACATGGTATTTTTGTCATATAAGTCAATAGATAGATTCCTCCTTCCCTCTTGTTACGACTTTAAGCAAGGAAGGGATGTATCTAGGCTGACACTTGTATATATAAATCTAAATCCTGTTCAACAGGCTTTAATTTTCATCTGAAGGAACAAAATTCTGTGTGTTTTTTTACCCCATTTTGACCATGCGCACCTCCATTCTTTGATTGTGGCCGCATAATCTAAATTTAAAGTAGAAGGGTATGTGCCTAGCTAAATTTAGTCCTAGGGGGAGGAGGAATAAAGAAGCAAATTGCAAGGGAAGTAATAGAAGTAGTGTGTTTATGACAGTGGCAAGGAAGAATTTGGCCAAGTATGGTCAAAAGTGTGAGAATAAGTGTCGTGGGGAATTCACTTTAAAAAATGTGAAATTTTGCCAAAAAGACCTGTTGTCTCTTTCTTCGAGTTGTCTTTGTTACCAGAAAATGCAATACTTGAGGCCCATTTTTTCGCCATCCATGCCTGTCTTGCACAAAATAGGTGAATATATGTGCTGGTGACTTGCTAAGAATTCCACACGTTATACCTTGGCTTTAATGATTGACAAGAGGGATCTTACATTCGTAGCTTTTGCTTAACACCAAAAATTTTAAGTCCTAAAGTCTTTGTTTAGATTTTTTTATCGACTTTTAATTCTTTTAATATTACTATATCCAGTGCACATTTATGTTGAATTTTTTCTGCATATTTATATATTTAGCTGAGAATTTCTGAAATCAAGTAGGTTTTTTTTTTATAAAAAAGTAATTTCTTAAATTTTATAGTCTAAACACCACGACCCAAATTAATATAGCTTCACATCAATATTAATTATGCTTAAAATTCATTTGTCCAAGAATATAGAGAATAGTAGAATAAGAGCAAGATGTTACTTATGTAAGCTTTGGCTAGAACACCTCCTTAATACTATGTAAAGTCTACGTACGTTAAGATTATGCTGTTTGCCTTTTCATTCTTGTCCCCTTGGTAGTTGATGATTCTAATTCTAATCCACCTACAACTCTACCAGAAAAATTAATTAGTAAATATAAACGGAAACACCAATAAATATTTTTTGCAGGTATATTGCAATAATTTTTATTGACAGAAATTTTCATTTTTATATCCATCGATAAACACTGAAAAAAATATTTTCTTGATATATACTGAAGGAATGACATGGGATATTATAGTGGGATTCAAAAAGGCAAATCATATGGTGATATGGTATTTTTACTAACAAAATGATCGACAGAGTTACTGACGAAATAATTTCATCAATAATGTCGTCAGTGATATTTAATTTATGACCTGACGATCAACCCTCCTCCCCAACCTCATTTCTCCTTCTTTCTTATGCATTTTTTCTACAACAAACAGCCACCCCTTCCCCCTCAATGTCAACACAATTCAACCTCTCACAACAAATCTGGCTACCATAATACTCAGTTTGTCAGCATTCGTGTTTTATTAAGGATTCTCCATTTTAAGTAAGCAAATCTACCATTTTTTTTTTATTTAAAATCAATTTTAAAATGTTGATTTTTTGCATATTTTTTATAGTTTATGTACTTTGTTTGGGTATTTACTTGTTTTATAGTTTTTTTTTCATACATATTTGTTGTATGGATTTATGATTTGTACATGTCAGGGTTTGTTTTAGATTTTGTAAAATTGTATTTGTTTGTAAATTGATGCAACTTATGTTGAATTTTTGACTTAGGTGTTTTGTGATGAAATAAATAATGACTTATTTAATGGTCCCATATTATATTTTGTCAATTTTATTGCCAAGTTGAAATTTTCGGTAAATGTGTAGAAATTTGAATTATGTAGATAATCGATAATGAATTAAGAGTACTATTAAGATAGATTGAATAAATTTGAGCTAAACCAATATTTTTTGCAAATTATTTAGTTAACGTAGTTAATTAATACGTGTTGTAATCATTATTTCATATAAGTTTGATATAAGTAATGGATGATCATTCATGAATGTATAAAGATTCACCCCAAGGGTTGCGGAGGATGAATTATTGTAATGAAGTTCACGGTTTTATTAATTATGCACTATCTAATTCAAGAAATATTAGTGGAGGGGGCATTAGATGTCTATGTAGGTTTGATATAAGTAATGGATGATTGTTCATGGATGTATAGAGATTCACCCCAAGGGTTGCGGATGATGGATTATTGTAATGAGGTTCATAATTTTACTAATTATGCACTATCTAATTCAAGAAATATTAGTGGAGGGGGTATTAAATGTCTATGAAGGAAGTGTAAAAATAAAAAGTTTCTCGATCCAGATATTGTAATGATACATCTTCTACAAAAAAGGTTTATGGAGAAATAAATGTATTGGTATACACACGGAGAACCATATGTTCCTTACGATACCATGATAGAAACGATAGTTGGGTCAACTTCTAGTTCTAGTAATGTGTATGGAGTTATAGATGACAATAGTAATCCTTATAAGAATATGATTATGGATGCGATGAGAATGAATTAGGGTCATATCGGTCAATGTCCAATCATAAACGAAGAACTTAATGCAGACGCGACCAGATTTTTTTATCTTTTAAAAGATTCTGACAAACCATTATAGGATAGTTGCATAAATCACAGTAAATAATTGGTCGTTGCATAGGTGTTCAACATCAAGTCAGATCATGGGTTGAGTAAGGCCGGTTATGACAGAATTGTCGAATAGACAAGAAACATTTACCTAAAAGGAATAGGTTGAAAGAGAATTTATATGCTACTAAGTACATGATGAAACCTCTCGGTTTAGGATACTAGAAAATTAACACATGTCTAAACTTATACATGTTGTATTACCTTGAAAATACAGAGTTGATCGAATACAGAACATATGGACATTCTTGTTATAAACCCATGACTGGCAGGGTAAAGACTCTTGTCACATATAGAAAACTTATATACTTCCCAATCACATCTACATTACAGAGGTTATTCATGTCACCAAAGACTATTGAGCACATAATATGGCACCAATCACATGATGTGGTAGATGGAGTGATGGTGCACTTTTTTTTTATGGTGAAGCCTAGAAACACTTTAATAGTGTGCATCCTCAATTTTTAGTGGAGACAAGAAACATGTATATTATGTTATGTATAGACAAATTCAATCTATTCGAGTCATTTGCTGCTCCTTATTCTTGTTGGCCGGTGATACTCATGGTTTACAACTTGCCACCAAGGATGTGTATGAGACCGGAGTTCATGTTTTTATCTATGGTTATACCTAGTCCTAATAGTCCAGGTTAAAATATAGATTTTTTTTTTTTTTTATCATTGATTGATGAGTTAAAACAATTATGGTCATTCAGAGCTTTGACTTATAATGTATTGAGGAAACAAAATTTTATGTTGAATGGAGCTTTGATGTGGACTATCAATGATTTTATAGCTTATAGAATGGTTTATGGTTGGAACATGCATGAAAAACTAGCATATTCATACTGTATGATAAATAACAAGACATTCATGCTAATAAACATCGGTAAAATGTCTTTTTATGACTGCCACTGGCAGTTCTTATCAACGGATCACAAGTTTAGGAAGGACTTTTTTGTTGGCAAAGTTAAAAAGGATGTTGTACCATTGCTTCTTTTAGGTAAAGAATTGTATAGCGTGTTATCGGAGTACGATGACATTGTGTTTTGGTTTGACCTACAATTGGATAAACTGAAATATTTTCTGGGAGCTTCCTTATTGGAAGATCAATCTCCTTCATCATAACCTTGATGTCATGCATATAGAAAAGAATGTATTTAGGAATATTTTCAATACAGTTATGGACGTGAAGGGGAAGACAAATGACAATATCAAGGCTAAAATAAATATAGCTTTCTTTTGCCACCGTAAAAATATGAAGTTGGTTTATGTTGGGTCACGAGTCGTAAAGACCAAAGCCAACATCGCCTTAGATAATAATGCATAGTTACTAATACAACCATAGTATTTAATAGTTTTACCTATATTTACCTAGTATTTTGTCCATGTTTTAAAGACACTTTTGGATATAATATTTGAAAAGGAGTAAATTAGAGATAAAATTCAGACCATCTTCCAACTCATGTCGAATATTGGTAGATTTAACCTCTGGTCGATGTTTTATGCAGAAGTTGAGATGTAGAGGTTGAAATGAGGTGGTTCTAATGGCATTAGAAAGCTAATATACATACCTTTCTATACATATATGGCAAGAAAAATAAAAAAAAAGGGCATGGAAATCACAGCCTTCAAAGACAAGTCTTGCATTCTGCCAGTTTTGACCTTTGACCATTCCGACTGAATATCTTGAGTTTGAGAAGTCCATTTAATGCAAACTTAATTTTTTTGGATTCCTAACTCAACGACCTATCAAAATATCAAATTGCAGAAAAAAAAAAGCTCATATGAGAGAGATATGATTTTCCAAGACAACCTATGAATTCTACCAGCATATATAGGTTTTGTGAAGAAACAAGTCCAACTTACTTCCAAAGCATCTAAACTGACATGAGAATTATTTCTTCATATGGAAAAGATCTTTATATGGAAATTTAATTTTCTAAGTTTAAAGTCAAAGCTTGAAGATTTTATGTAAGACTAGTTTTTTTTCCTTTTAGAAAAATAGTTATTGTACTACTTCAATGTAGATTATCTACTTTGGAAAGGATTATTTTTTGAAAGATACAAATGGATTGGAGGGATATAGGGATTAGGGTTTCCTGTAAAATAAAAAAAAAGAGAGAAAAAGGGCGACCAAAAAGAATAAGAAAACTCTCACCATTTTCTCTTATACCCGAAATTATATTTTCATCTTTTTTTTTCTCTTCCTTAGTTTTTCAATAGACATGTAAGGATAAATTATTTGTCTTGGTTGAAAGGATATAGAAACCTCCAGATTTTAAAAACTGTGAGATCTATTCTATCTTTTCTTTTTAGTTTATATAATGAATATGAAAGTTTTCTATGTTTGTTTTCTATGATTGTTTAGTTTGATTCTTAGAGTAGACTATAAATTATTATTCTAAACCAATCTATTACTAAGTTTGCTATCAAAACTAGAGTTGTGATATTAAACTTGTGATAATTATAGCGGATCTATGTTGTTAATCTTAGGAAAAACATTCAATTAAATCAAACATAAACTATAGACAGTTATGTTGTCTAGATTTATCAATCTATCTAGTTCTTAAGGTTGCCATTGAAAAATATTATTAGTGTGGACATTGTGGTTGTTTAATGATTAAGGTTAGTTACACTGCGGATCGGTTAACTGACTAATGTTAAAGAAAGAAAGATATTTAGAATATAAATTGATGTATCATTTCAATGATCAATTTTGATTTTCGTAGGTGGACGTTTACTTGAGATGAAGGTTTTTCTCTTAATAGGTTTCTGTTTATTTTATTTTGTTTACCATAGCATGTCTAGATAACCTTAAAACCTCCCAACATTAAAACATCTAGTATAAAGACCTAAACTAGATCTTTCTCATGGGATTGACCCCTTACTTGCTCTTTACTATCTTATTTGTTTAAGCTAGGGTAATTAATTTATGTGACCGCAACATTGCAATAGTTGCTTGTTTACCAATAGCTTAAAATTTTGTATTTTCTTGATGGATATGCCTCAAACTTATCAAGGTTGATGAATTTAAAGAATTGCAGATTGTATGGAATGAAGAGTCATGACTACCACATGTTTATGCAAACACTCATTCCATTAGTTTACTAGGATTTTTTTTTATAAAAGGAGATATAAGATGCATTCATGAAGATCAATAACTTCTTTAGAGATATACACTTCAACAAGTTGCTGACACAACACATGAAGAGGCTTGAAACTAATATCGCTCAAACAATATGAAAACTTGAGATAATATTCCCTCTATCATTTTTCGACTCGATGAAGCATCTATCCGTACAATTACCGTTTGAGGTAAAAGTTGAAGGCCTAGTCCAATATATATAGATGTATTCATTCAAAATGTTAGGGTTTACACATGCATCATAATTAAAATTTTATTATCTTTTTATTTGCATATTTCAAAACATTCATTTAATATCATACAAGTACTTGTTCAACCTTAAGAGAGAAGTAAAAAACAAGACACTTATTGAGCTTCGATATGCAAAGCTTATATTGTTGAAGAGATCTCAACATTTATTTCATACTATTTCAAGTTTCAATTGAGAACAAGAATCAACCGCATTGCAAGGTATGATGATGGTGAGAAAGTGCCTTCGAGTGGGAACTTGTCAATATTCTCTCATCCTTGACAACCAGTACCAAAAAATGCTATAAAGGGAAGATATTGTAAGAAATAGAATTCAGACAAGCACATAATTATATGTTATTTAATTGTAATGTACTGAAACCTTTTATTCAGTAAGTATAGTACTTAACTTGTTGCTATTTTTGAACAATTTATCTTTTATAATATCATAAAATGATACATTTTTTAATTCCTTGCAGGCAACATCGTCAATATTTTATATCGCAAAACTCACAGTTGACTGAATTCCAAATCTTTCTATCACAAGATGAATAATTTTCCATGTGGTTCAGAACACATGTAAGTACCGTTTAATTATTCTTATCTCTCAAGATACTTAATTTCATTACACATTTCTCGATAGTTGTTCATGGTTGTATTTCATATACCAAGTTTATCAATCGAGAAGGAATGTTAGTGTTTCTTTGTCTGGGTCCTGAAAGAAAGATGAAGTGCTACAACAATATTTTATCAATGGACATGTGTTTCATACTAAAAAAATATAGACATGGAAGGAAGACATATAACAGTGGGGGTTTGTGTTAAGGGATCGACTTCTAATGAGTTTAAAATTGACTACTATAAGAAGTTGGAAGAGTTCATTGAATTGCAATATCATAGCAAGCAGAATAAATTATTTTTATTCAAATGCTATTGGTGTGACACCATTTAAAGAGAAATCAGAATAGATCCCTATCATGGTTTGATTGAAATTAATTCAAAGGTTAGACTATGCAACAGTGATGATATCTTTGTTTTTATCAAGCAATGCCAACAAGTTTATTACATATACAATCCTTCCTTTAGAAAGGATCGTTCAAAGATGACTGGTTATCCATTGTGAAAACCAAACCTAGGGGCCGTGTCAAGGTTGTTCAGGATGACAATGATGAATTAAATGTGGGAGATGATATCTTTCAACTTGGTGAGTTAGTTAATCCATATCGAGTTGCTCCATTTAATGACTTAGAAGAAAATTTAAATTTTCACATCGTCGAGAATATTTTTATTAATGTTGATGTTGAGGAGTTGAATGATAGTTTGAGCTCTAGTGGACATACATAAGTCGATGAAGATGATAATGATGAAATCAACGTACAAGATTACAATGGAGATGAGGACGAGTCAATTGATAAAGAAGAAGAGAATTCTGATTAATTTGCACAACACTAATGTGTAATGCCAGAAACTATAATGTAATATTTATAGAAAAAATTCACTTTAATATAATGACAATGATGTTAATTTATTATTGAATGACAAAGAAATATTTATTTTATTATTGTTATGTGAATTGATGTTATTGTGTTATGTGTGCAGTTGTGAAATTAAATATTTACAGAATGGATAGATAAGGAATACATATACAATTTGGCATCAGACATTGTTTTACATCGATGAAAATACCGACAAACTGTACATTACATACTAGTATACCGACATAATATATTCATTGATATATTTTAGAGAACATGAGAATTGTTCCCCTTTACACTAGCATTGTTTACAGTGTTTATTACATATGGGTATACCCATGAAATATGTATGTCGGTATATTTCAGAGACCATGAGAACTATGCCTCTTCACCCTAGCATTGTTTAAGATGTTCATTACATACGGGTATACCAACAGAATGTGTCTATTGGTATATTTCAGAAACCATGAGAATTGTTTCCCTTCACCTTGGCATTGTTCATGGTGTTCATTACATACGGGTATATCGATAGAATATGTCTGATGGTATATTCTAGAGACCACGAGAACTGTTCAATTCTCAATGGCACTATTCACGATATTCATTACATACTGGTTTACCGACTAAATGTGTCATAACCAACACAATATTGAAGGATGAGATTAAAAAAAAATCAATTAAAAAAAATAACATAAAAAAACCTAAGTCAATCCACCAAATCATGACCCGGGTCATCAAACTAAGATAACCTTATAGAAAAAAATAAAAAAATAATTTGATTTAACTCGAGTTAATCTGTCAAATTCGTGACTTTGGTTTTGAGACTGAGATAACCACATAGAGAAAAAATTAAAACAAATTATAAAGCTTAATTCTCAATCGTCTCTATCATCTAATGTTGAATGATGAAAATTATAAAAAAATTTAATTAAAAAAATAACATAAAAAATAAGTCAAGTTAATCCGAGTTAATTATTAAGCACTATTACCGAGTCATGATACCATGATAGCCTAATGAAAAATAAACCAAAATAAATCATGAAGTCTAATTTCCAATTAAATACAATATTAATTGATGAAATTGAGAAGAAAAAAAGTCAATTAAAAAAGAGAAAAAAAATGAGTCAATTTGGTTAACCCACAACCCGAGTCATAAGACAATGACAACCCAATAAAAAAGCAAGTTTAATGTTGAAGGACTCGTGACCCAGGTAATAAGACCAATTTAACCTCTTACAAAGAAAAAAGAAAAAAAAAACCAACCTGATTTAACTAGGGTTAAAATGTCAAAACCCGTGACCTTGATCATGAGAACAAAGTATTCTCATAAAAAACTAATCAAATAGATTATGAAATTCAATTCTCAATCGACCAAATGTTGAATGATAATTTTTTTTTAAAATCAATTAAATAAAAGAAAAAAACCCGAGTTAACTGAGGTTAATCTGTTAAGCATTATTTTCGTGTCATAAGATCATGATAATATAATGAAAAGTAAACAAAACAAATCATGAAGTTTAATTCTCAATCAAATCAATATTAAAAGATGAAATTGGAAGAAAAAAAATCTGGGTCAACTAGGTTAACCCGCCAAAACAGGGTAATCCATCAAACCTAGGATTTTTGTCATGAGAGTATGATAACTAAATAGAAAAAAAAAATTAATATTAAAAAATAAAATTAAACAAAAAAATTAATAAAATAACAAAAATATAAAACAAAATAAAGTATTATTTTAATAAATAATACTTCGTGAGGAATTGGTAAGTAAAATCCCCTTCTTTTTTAGTTTAGTTAATGTTCGATGTAAATAAATAGAAGACACCCAAAAGATAAGCTGCGTTTTTAAACATGAAAGTACCCAATGATCGATGTTCAATATTATAATTCACAATTAGATTTGGTAATAAAAATTGATGAATATATATATATATATATATATATATATATATATATATATAGCAGTTGATAATTAAGCTGATTGTACTTAATATATTTTTAATTAAATCTTTCTTGGCTAGCTAGCTAGGTTTTATGGTCTTAATTTATAACAAAATCGACAGCTATCTTGCTAGCGGGCGCAACTTCACTAATTAATATTCCGTGTTCAAGATGTGTCTAAACCGTGTTTACATGATGGATGTGTTTATGTATATATATAGGGGCTGGGAATAATAGGTTCAGCCATTTTTAAGAGCACCCTTACTTCCCTCCAATTCTCTGTTGATTCAAGCAGCTACGGAGATCCATGCATGGATGGATGGATGCATGCATGCCTGCCCGCCTGCCTGCGAAACAAAAGAAATTGAAAAACAACAAAAGAAAAGAGAAGAAAGAAAACTCTGCAACAGCTGATCTAGCTCATTGTTTGGAAGCTGCAAGGCAGTTCTAATTATTATATATCGATCGCTGGTCTAAAAACATGCATGGTTGATTATAAGCTATTTAAAGCAAGGATTTGATAAATAAAAAAAAACATTGCTTGCTGGCATGGAGTCAACCTTGCGCAAGGTTGATACAGGCGTGAAAAAGAAGAGAAATTGCTGGCATGGAGTCAACCATGAACCAGGTTGGGACAGGCGTGAAAAAGAAGAGAAAATAGCTTGCATGCAGGTATATTAGCAACATAGGGTCTCGTTCGAGACCATTTCTTCTCCTTGTTAGAGACTAATCCTCAGTCAGTCAATCTTTGTTGCTGTGCATGTACTGTCAACCATTAGTACAGAATGGTATTCCTTTCTCTACGCTTCTAATTTTAGATCTCCCAAGTTATTGGATAGTATTTAAGCATGCCCACAACGTCAAACCTATGCGTTCAATTCATAAACCAAACACAAGCCATGCAGATAGCTCAAAAATTCACCTAGCTAGGTTCAATTTTTTCTGGTCTATTTCGGTCTGAACCCATAAGAAGATTTACGAACCCACCGCGCCAGGTGGTTCAACCGTAGACCTTGATCTATAACGGACCTAGGACGTCCAGGACTACTTTTGGTCAGAACTTGTTAACATTCATAATATATAACATACAAAGAAGATGGCAGTGGGTAAGGCCATGCTGATCTTTGTTTTTACTCTTGCAACATTGATTCCAAGCCTGTTGGCAGACATTGGCCTTTTCGACGATGTGTGGCGAAAACGAGCGGAGGATGCTAAGAAGATGACAGTGGAAGCCTACGTACCCGACCCGGAAGAGGCAACCGATGCTTTCAACGTTGAAGTTAACAAGTGAATTCCCAACATCATTTTCTCCATTTCATTATTGATCATCAGTACACAATGTATCACCATTTATTTATTTTATGAAGTCTTAATTTCTCTTTGAACTAAGAAGCAAGCGCCTAGATCGGATAAGATATATAGGAACTTGCTATACTAACGTATACGCTCGACGATATTTTTTGTTACAGCATGCAGAATTAATATACATGGCACATTTATGAAATATTATAATGATTTTGACAATCTTTTTTCCTTTTCTTTTTAATTGGGGGAAGATACTCTCTTGCAAAGAATAGCAGCAGCCTTGATGGTGCTTTTGGGAGCACAAACATGACTAATTTGGACCTTGATGATGATGATAACGATGCCGATTTTGAACAGTTCGCTAACAGCACTAGAAGGAACCTCAGGCAAGGGAGGAAAAAATACGCAGGTCCATGCCAGGTGACAAACCCAATTGACAGGTGCTGGAGGTGCCAAAGGAACTGGGCAAAAAACCGTAAGCAGTTAGCAAAATGTGCGCTTGGTTTTGGGCGTAGGACTACTGGAGGAATGGCCGGAAGGATATATGTTGTGACAGATAGCTCGGACAACAATGTTATGAATCCAAAACCAGGGACTTTGCGTCATGCTGTGATCCAAAAGGAGCCATTGTGGATCATATTTTCAAAGAACATGAACATTAAATTGTCGAAAGAGTTGATAATGTCTAGCCATAAGACGATTGATGGGCGTGGGCACCATGTACACATCTCTTATGGAGCTGGCATTACAATACAATTCATCCATAACGTAATCATTCATGGAGTTCGCATTCATCACATTATTGCTACTAGCGGTGGGAATATTAGGGACTCCGTGGACCATTATGGAATCAGGACCAACAGTGATGGAGATGGAATTTCCATCTTCGGCTCCACCGATGTCTGGATCGATCACGTTTCCATGTCTCGCTGCACTGATGGACTCATAGATGCAATTATGGGATCCACTGCAATTACCATTTCCAATTGCCATTTCACCCACCACAATGATGTAAGCTACAATATCATTTCTTATTTAAAACTTAAATATAATTTTTCTCTTATTTGTTGCAGAGAGATGACGATTTGATATATATATTGAGAATTGCAGGCCATCTTGCTGGGAGCAAGTGATAGCTACTCAGGCGATCATCTTATGCAAGTCACAGTTGCATTCAACCATTTTGGCCAGGGGCTTGTACAGAGAATGCCAAGATGCAGATGGGGTTTCTTCCATGTTGTTAACAATGACTACACTCATTGGCGCCTGTATGCTATTGGTGGCAGCAAACATCCTACCATTATCAGCCAGGGTAACCGCTTCATCGCACCACCTGAGAGTCATCTAAAACAGGTAAACAAAACAAGATCATGCATTCCATTAATTAAATCCCACATATAATACGATAAATACATGTTTTGATGATACCTGCAAATTAAAATGCAGGTGACCAAGAGGGACTATGCAACGAAGGGAGAATGGAGTAAATGGACATGGAGATCAGAGAACGATCTAATGATGAATGGAGCCTTCTTTGTTCAATCTGGCAAGCCGAGAACCAAGAAACCGAACAGGAAGTTCATGATCAAAGCCAAACCCGGTGCAGTTGCTACAAGGATGACTCGCTTTGCTGGGGCACTTGATTGCAAACCAGGTAGAAAATGCTAGAAAGATCAAGTCCCATGGTAATCTGTGGAACCTTAAACCTCACGAACAAGGACATGTGAAGGAGAACAATTTTAACGTTGTTGCTGTTATCAATTTGCGTGTTTGTTGGGAGGAGAAATTGGAATCGGAGGGCAAAATACGAAACCAAAAAATGTAAGCATTACAATTAATTATTAATGTACTCCGTTGTGTTGTCTGTACAACTTTCTTCCTTTTCTTATTTACTCAATGAGATCAGAAACCAAAATATTAATACAATTAATCAGTCTAATTGGATTGAATTGACTAAGTCTTATGAATATGAAATTAAGTAAACTCTTGATCAAATCTTTAATTTTTCATTGAAGCTTATTTGCCAAATTGATGCAAATTCATGGACATTTTGGGAGGTTATTCCAAGTTCACGTGATAAAACCACTAAAACAGGCAAATTCTAGACTACATACATTAAAATTAGTGAATATTAGCTAGCATCAAGTCCCAACTGCTCTTCCCTCCCCTTAATGCTAGGTTTTAAGTGTTGTTGATTTTGTCTTTTTTTTTCTGGACCATTTAAAGATAGGACAAAGAATTCGTCTTCTATTGTTTCACTTTAGCTTTTCACTCTTTTTATATATATATATATATCAAAAAACACTAGTATCAAAGAATATTAAATCTAAATGTAAAACTAGATCTAAAAATTTTGGATTTGGTTGCAATGCCTGACTCAAAAGTAATATTTTTAATATTAATAATAATATTAAACTTGTCTGACACAAGTTCTTATAGTTTTTTATCCATTGAAATCAAATTTATGGTTTTTCTTTCATGGTAATAATATTTTTAAAAAATATTATTAATAATAATGATAATGATAACAATAACAACAACAACAACAATAATAATAATAATAATAATTATTATAAACTTGGATCTGGCGCCCCAGCCAGACTCAAGTTTCTAGAGTCTGGTTCTCCTAATAAGAATAAAAATAGTAATATTAAACTTGTCTTATCCAAGATTTTATAGTTTTTAATATCTTCAAATCAAATTTATGGTTTTTCTTCAACATTAATAATTTTTAAAAAAACTTTAATAATAATAATAATAACAATATTAAGAACAACACTAATAATCATAATAAAAATAAAAATAATAACAATATTAAAAATAACATTAATAATCATAATAAAAATAAGAATAGCAACGACGACGACAATGACAACAACAATAATAGTAATTTTAAATTTTACCCTTCAAATCAAATCTATGGTTTTTTTTTCAATAGTAATAATATTTTTTTCAAATTTATTAATAATTATATTAATAATATTAATAATAATGACAATAATCATATTTATAATATTAAATATGTCTGACTCAAGTTCTTATAATTTTTAATTTAACCATTTAAATCAAATCTATGGTTGTTTTTCGATATTATTAAGAATTTTTTCAAATTTATTAATTACTATATTAGCAATATTCATTATAGTAAAAATAATAATATTTTTAATATTAATAATAATATTAAACTTGCATGACTCAAGTTTAAGTGGATCTAGCAGCAATGCTAGGCCCAAAAACCTTGGATTTGGCTGCAACACCAGACCTGAGAGCCTTGGATATGGGTTAGACTGCAAGGTCGTGTCATGAAAGTGTGATAACTAAATAGAAAAAAAATAATATTAACGAATGAAAAAATAATAATTGAAAAGGAAAAAAAAAAAAGCAAAGCACTAATCTAATGAATACTGCTTTGCAATGAGTGGTGCTGTAAAATCTCCTCATGAGATCACAATAATCTAATGAAAAGTAAACAAAACAAATCATGAAGTTTAATTCTCAATCAAATAAAAAATTAGAAGAAAAAAACTAATTAAAAAAAAAACAAATATGAATAAGCTGGGTTAACCCTATCAAACCTGAGATTTGTGTCATGAGAGTGTAATATAAATAAAAAAATAATATTAATAAACTAAATCAAACAAAAAAATTAATTAAAAACAAAAAACAAAAAACCTATAACTAAAAGCATTAGCCTTTTTATTATGAATTATATACTATAAATTCATAGTAAAGAAC
>Ga0325402_1000181_pt1 | contig 35598 bp, 10 predicted proteins | sample PopdelMetagenome_22_FD_207212 | JGI IMG/M metagenome (GOLD analysis project Ga0325402, IMG submission 207212) | Populus deltoides microbial communities from Bellville, Georgia, United States - Xylem-PdKOR-R3 | ecosystem: Host-associated > Plants > Phyllosphere > Stem > Wood/Secondary xylem... | reverse complement strand
CCGACAGTGAGCACACTGCCTATCGCTAGCAACAGTAGCGACAACGGTAACAAAGGTTGTCGCTGCATTGCTAGCATTGCAGGGCAGTAGCCCCGCATTGTATCTGCCACCAGCGCTAGGCAGTAGCCTCACACTAATCTTTATAGCATGCCTAACGAGGCAACAACCGTGGTTATTTCCCTTCACGCCAGCAACGAGCACCAGCAGATCCGGCACCACTACTGTTGGCGCTACCATTTAAAAAAAAAACTATGAGAAAACATTACTTTTGGGGAAAATAATTTTTGTAAATAAAATTAATTCAAAATTAAAACAATAACAATTAAAACAAGCAATCAACAACTCTAGTTGTCTAACAATAGCTCTAACACCACTATTAGATTCCTAAATGTCATAAACGCAATAAAAAACATAAAACAAAATTGTTTGTGTCCCTAGGATCCTGTTAGACATATCTAGAGTTATTTAGGGATTTATTACCTAAAGATCTTATCTTCTTTAGCTTTGAATAATTCTTTAAAGGCTTAGTTGTCACAAACCACAAGTGATCCTATTGTATGGCCTCCAACGGTAATTCACACAAACCACTAATGAGAAATATCTTAAATCTCTATTTAGAAGAGAGGGATTGCTATGCTTATAATGCTAGCGCTCTATTCTAACTTACGTAGTTTTTTTTTCTAATAGATAACAACTCCAAAAAATAAGAGGTATAGCTTACTATTTATAGAAAAATCCGAAAACATAATAAATTAGCAAAATATCAACTTGCACTTTGAATAATATCTATATATTAATTCAAGAAAATTTTAGAAATTAACTCAATCAAGTCCTTGATTTTTCAAGATCTAGAAATATAATCCCTATATTAATTATATTCTAGTCCTTAATTTCTAAAATATATTTTAATCAAGTCATACTTAAGAAATCATCCTAGTTTAATTTATGACTAATGGTTTTTAATGTGTGTGACCTATTAGGTTCCTAATATGTTGGTCCAAAAATAAATTCTAATTCTAATTCTAATTAAATAAAATTAAATAAATTAAATAATTTAATTTATTATCAATTCAATAATTGATTAATTTATATTTGAAAATCAGGTGCATCATATAGTAACATATCATGATCCCCTAAATATTAGAAAAGTTATTAGTGATTTGATTTAACCTTTCAGTGACCAGTTTCTCAGTGTAATTAATATCTTTTTAATAATATTTTGATTTAACATTAAAGTATGAAGTATGTTTGTCATGTTAAATTATGTGCTCCATATAATAGTCATTGATCGTTTGAATAAGATTTGAAACTCTTTTTAAATATCATTCCATCTTAGCCAATGATTTCTCAGTCAGTACTATTTGAAAACACATGGAACATTTTCTCTAATTCACATAGGGTCATGAATCCTCTATTGATAACTCCAGTACCTTCATATAGTTCATGTTATACTCAATATCTGCCCAATAGTTACATCGATTAAGATAACATGTAACAGGATCAAATTATAACATTCTCTATATAAATTAACCTAGTGATCTTAAGTCTAATAATCATTTACACAACCATCACATTAGTTTTTCCATAGACATAGGTGATCTCCATATGGAATTCTCATGCAGGTCAGTTTAGTGTACTTGTCTTATAACAAGCACTTATATATTAGTTTTAGGTATCCCTTATACTTCAGCTTATGAGAACAACTTCTTCCTTTCATAAAAGAAATTAAACTAACAATCTTCCACTTGCACTAAAATCTATCACTCATATATCTAATACCATATTGTTACATATAGTATTAATGCTTCTGCATGGATAGTGATTTAGTAAAAGTGTCTTCTAGATTCTTTTTGGTAGATACTTACTCTATCTTTACATTTTTTATTTCATTGATTTATCAAATCAAATAGAATTTCTTAAGTACTTGTTTAGATCATTGATGAGACCTTGATTTCTTTGCTTATGCAATGATTCCATTGTTATCATAATACAGGGCATTAACCACTTTTGAATGAACAATGTTGGGTAAAAAAAGGCTATATTTTCACTCACTTTTAATTTTAATCCCTTTATTTTTTACTTTTTGCAAACAATAAAATCTAATTATTGTCACAAAAGCGAGCATTAACCTAATATTGGGATTGAGACTGTGATAACCAAAGTTGCAAAAAAAAAATTAAAAAAACAAAATCATTATCATAATCCACGTTGTTTCCACTTACAATCCACAATGTTTATGTTGACTTTTAATTACTTTTTTTAGCAACACACATATATACAAATGTTTATACAAGTAATGAAAATCATCACTCAACCAACCTTACCAACCTTCTCTTTTAACAATAAAACAATTTTAGTAAGATGTTAGAAGGTATAATTAAATTTTTTTAGCTTTCTTTTATAATGCCTTCACTTTAATTTCAGCTAGTTTTCTTTTATTACATACTTATCAAAACTTGTTTGGCATTTAAGTTGTCACCCTCAACATAAATAAGACCTCTAAACTTAAAAAAAAATGAAAAACAGAGTCGTCATCTAATTATTTAAGGAGACTGAGAATTCTAAAATATGTGTTGGTTTTAGAGATATGAGTAAAGATTTGGTTTTGCTTAAGAGAAGATAAAAATCACCACTCCATCAACCTTTCCAAGGAAAGATTATCTCAACTATTTGTCTTCCTAAATTAGGAGAAACATCAACCTAACTATTAAAATCTAAACTTAATCAAAACATAACGCTAACTTAATGAAAACTTGTCACCTTATTTTTTAAAAATCTTTTTGAGGTTGAAAATGTCGTGCTGAGCCTATATCGGTCACTAAAAACCAGAAGACATGTTGACCTAACTATTAAAACTCATATTTTGTTCTTGATTGCATTAAAATGATACTTCCATGTGGCCACTTCTTTCCATTCATTCATTAGCTTTTCAATTTTTAATTATTTAACAGATTTCAACTATTTTCTCAATATTTATTTTTAATTTTACCCCTTATTATATTAAAATGATCATTGCATGTGGCCACCTTTTCCATTCAGTCATTGACTTTTTAATTTTTATTTATTTAGTTAATTTCAATCATTTTCTCAATATTTATTCTCATTTTCATCCTTAATTGCATTTTTTTCTTCTTTTCCCCCTTCTTCTCATTGTTTCTCCTTGAATTTTCTTATTAAATATTTTTCAAGATATTTGAGAGGAGTAAAATATTGGGTTATGATATAAGTGTTGAAAAATTCAATCATAGAGCAGGTTCACTCTTTAATGAGCTATTATCGATCTCAAATACAAGCATAATTATCTTTAAGAAAATTCATTTGCATGACAAATTTGTCTTTGTTAAGATAAAATAGGGTAATAAGTTTTATGGTATCCAAAGAATAATTAATGATATTTTGTTACTTCCTGAATCTACTTTGAAGAAAAAAATTAACACAAAGAGTGAAAAATAATTTAAAATTCATAACTCAATAAAAATAATAAAATATCTCAAACTAAATATTTGTTGTTAGCTTTTTTAGAGACTTCTCAAACTAGAGTGAAAAAATTATTTCATTTTTCTTTTATTCTCAATATTGATTTATTTTTTAATCAATTCTCTATCATAAAATTTTTCTCAAAATATTTAGCTATTTTTGTAATTTGTAACACTAGCAAGATAATTGCTTGAAAAATTTTATGATATTCGGGTGATAACTAGTGGTCGGCACATTTAAAAAGAAATAGAATAATTGTTTAATTAACTAGTAGGGGAGATTAAAAAAATAAAAATCATTGTAAAATTAACTTCATTGTGCCGTTAGGCTCATCATCTCCAAAGAAGTCTCTAAAAAGCTAACAAAAAACATGCACACCTACTAGCCACTAATGCTTTACCAACCCTCTACTCAAACTTCTATTTCTGCTTTTGACTAAAAGCTTGCTTGTGAAGGCAAACACATAGTACCCTCCCCCTTCCACGAAGGCGAACACATCCACTGAGAAAAGCAAGAAAATGACTCCCACCACCATTTTTATTTGCCTCTACGACCATAGCTTAAGCCCCCCACTACTATTTGTATTGTACCAGAAGATACATTAAATTAACACCCAAAAAAATGTCCCTACAAAAACTTGAGATTACAGTGGATGTTATAGTGTTATACAAGCATAAACGAATAATAATAATTTTAAAAAAAATATATATCACACTAGGTCATGACCTCTTATGAAGCTGTTTTCTGATGAGGAACTTGAAATGGCGATCAGGCCGTTACAGTCGGACACGCTGTCTTGCAAACTCAACAAGAGGTGTGAAGTGCTAAAACTCAATGTAGGCTTTGCTCTTGGAACAAGAGGGACCTCGGCTTCCCCTATAAGCATCTGGACCACACCCCTCATAGCGGGTCTAGCCATTGGGTCAGGGTGCGAACAAGCTAACCCAACCGACAGAACCCTCCTCATCTCACTCTCCTCAAACTGACCCTCAAGTCTAGCATCAGCTGCCATTAGCAATCTCCCTTCTCTGTGTAAACTCCAAACCCACTCCACCAAATTCCCATTAACCGCAACTTTTCCAACCCCACTAGTCTCTCTCTCAATGGGTCTTCTCCCACTAGCCACTTCAAGAACCACAGCTCCATAGCTAAACACATCAGTTTTCTCAGTAGCTCTTCCTGTTAAAAGATACTCGGGAGCTAAATACCCCATTGTACCAGCAGCTACTGTTGCATCTGGCGATTTATCATGTTCAATTTGCCTTGCCAAACCAAAATCTCCTAATCTTGCGTTAAACCCCTCATCCAACATAATATTGCTGGTCTTGATATCTCTATGAATCACCTGGTTTTCACATTCTTGATGCAAATAAGCTAGAGCAGAAGCAACACCAAGTAAAACTTTACGCCTATGTGACCACGGCAAAGGCGTTCTTGCCTCAAACAACGCTTTATCAAGACTCCCATTGGGCATCAAATCATAAACTAACAATATTTCTCCTTTCTCATAACACCAACCTTGAAGCCGAACAAGATTTCGATGCCTTAGAGTCCCAATTATTGACAATTCAGATAAAAACTCATTCTTTCCTTGACTGCTATGACTACACCTCTTCACTGCCACAATTTCACCAGTCTCCGGCAATATACCCTTATAAACAGTCCCAAATGCTCCGTGACCAATAATTCTATTCGCATTGAAGCATTTGGTAGCTGATTTAAGCTCTCTGTAACTAAACTCCTTAGGCATTTTAATAACCTCTGATGCAAAAGACACTGACTTTTTCACATGCTTGAATCTTTTAGAGAAAACCCAGATAAGAACACCAGCAAAAATAACAAAAAAAGCACTAGCAGTCACCACCCCTGCAACAGCCCCTGCACCCTGCTTGCAAAGTTGATTATGACATGAATTAGACTTGTCACTCTTACCACTAACTGACTCTAAACCGCTAGGAGCCAATGTTGGTGGCGGGGACTTAACAGAATTAGCCGATGGATTCATCAAACTAGCCGTCGGAGGTGGAGGTACTGAAGAAGGTGACTCGGAACCTAAACTTGACTGAAAAGAAGAACTAAAACTCCACCATTCAATACTATGAATCTCTGTGCTTCCTTGTGTAGACCCAGAAAACCCAACATACATAAAATCACTAACATACTGGTCTAAATCAAGACTAAAAGACAAAATTGGTTCTTTGGGCTTAAGAGTTGAGTAGGAAACAGAAATGTTGAAGCTTTGATTAGTACCATCATAATCGATCCAAGCATTAACAAGATCACCACTTTTTAGATCAATATTAATAGCTCCTAAATCACCTATTTGTGTAGAAACCATACTATTAAGATCCAAACCCACATGGTTCCCATTAATATCTTTAAACTCCACGTCCATTAAAGTATCAAACTCGACCGCCACAAAATTGGAAGCAGCCTCAGGCCCATCGTCGACGTTGAGGAGTCCAAGGAAGCCGCCGGCAGCGCCGAGGGCGTCGGAGTCCGGAGAGAGGACAAAAGCTAGGCCACCGCCGATGGAGGAAGGGTTTAGATTAGTAACAGAAAAGGAGAAGAAAGTGGAGAAGCTAGCGATGGAGTGAACGGATGGTTGTCGGAATCTGATGGGTTTAGAGTAGAGAACTTTGCCGGCGCCAGAATTCGGGACGGCCAGGTCACGAGTGAGACGGACGCTGCCATTGTTTAAGTGAGCGTCGCCGAGGAGTTTAAGACTGCTAAGAGTTAAAGTACCGAAGTCAAAATCAGTTGATGATGCTTTGGTTCTTAGTAGCACTAAACAGAGGAGGAGAAACAAGACAATTGGTGAAGGAACAATGTGCGAAGTTTTGTGAGAGAGAGACATTAAGACTTTAACATCATAGAACTGAGTGTTTCAGGTTTATTGGAGAAGTGAGGAGGAGGAGGAGATTGAGAATTCTTCACGGATTTTGAGTGAGAAAGAGGGAGAGATTGGAATCTAAGCAAGGAAACAAAGGAATAATGTTGTGAGGGAATCCGAAGGAGAGGTGAAGAAGACAGGTAGTAGTGTTGGAGTGACACATAGCCATTTGTAACGGTTATTTTTTCGGTGACTAAAGAGACTTTTTTTTTTATTATTATTTGATTCAGACAATTAATTAAATTATATGGCTGCAACCAGTAGCAGAGAGGGACAGCACATTAAAAAAATAAAATAAATGAGAGTTATTCATTGTACCCTACTTTAACACGGTACTGTTTAATGAAATAGTGGGGTTTTTTTCCGATCAATATTTTGTTAATATTATTTTTTAATATTATATTTATTTTTATTGGAATATTTAACTTTCAATAGGTTTGATAGGTTAATTTAATTGATTATATTTTTTTAATTAATTTTTTTAATTTAATTTTTTAATATTAGATTAATTGAGAATTAAATTTCATGATTTTTTTTTCTATTAGGTTATTTCACTCTTATGACCTGAAAATAGTGTTTAACTGATTAATCTTAGTTTACCCGGGTTGTTTGTTGTGTTCTTTTTCTTAATTGATTGTTTTTTAATTTTATCATTTAACATTGCGTCGGTTAAAAATTGAGTTTCATAATTTATTTTGATTTACTTTTTATAGGGATATTTTGGTTTCATAATTAGGGTCGCATGTTTTGGTATTTTAACCCCGATTAAATCGGGTTGTTTTTCTATTTTCTTTCTAAAATATTATTTTAGTCTCATGACTCAAGGCATGAATCCTTCAACATTGGATTGTTTTTTATTAGGTTTTTCTCATCTCATAATTTGAGTAGTGGGTTAACACAATTGACCCAGTTTTTTTTTCATTGACTTTTTTTTTTCAATTTCATCATTTAATATTGAGTTTGATTGGGAATTAGACTTCATGATTTATTTCGATTTGCTTCTTTTTAAGATATCACCGCCTCATTGATGTAGATCAACCCACTAATACTATTGACCCATTACGCGTTTCAAATGGGCCCATCACAAGGTCTAAAGAGAAGACATTGAAATGATTAGTTGTGCAAGTTTCTATTGGATCTCCTGAAAGACTTGGGGATGTTTTGGAGCATTAAAAGGAGGAATCAGTAAATTTAATCCATGTGCAAAAGGAACCCAATTCACCTTTATTTAGATCATGAAGTTTCGACAACAAGGCTGTCAATTTTATATCAGTTTCCATCAGCCTTGTTCTATAATGTTTCCATGTGTTTTGTGGATTCCTAACTAGTTTTGAATTTCATATTATGTATGAGAATAATAATTATTTCCTTTAAATTTATTATTTTTATTTTATTTCCCTTGTTAGGTGAGGAGAAAACACAGCAAAGAAAATAAAAGAATCCAAGTTGACTTAGAAAACATATGTGGTAGCAAAAAAGAGCATTAAAGGCATCATTTTTTTCCTTCTAAAAGAAAGATAAATTCAAGGCTAGGATCGGAATTCTATTCTAACTTGGAAACCAAAGGGCAACAACTTCTTTTTTAGTTCCTAGGATTATTGACAACATTATAGGCTATAAATAAGTCTTGTCTCAGACCTACAATATTTTCTTTTCTTCTTCTTTTCTCAACGGCAGAACAAAACTTAGACTTATAAGCTTTATTTTTATTTTGTCAGCTACATCCAAAGCTTGTTTGGACTTAATTAATACTTTATTTTGAGCTAGGATCCAACGCTTGTTTGGATTAGGGTTTGAGCTTACTAGTAAAAGTTTTAGACTAGTTTTTGTAAAGAAATCAATTCAACCCACAAGGGTAGATCCATTAGGATTAATTTCTCCAAACTTTTTAAACACATGTAAAGCCTAAATTTCAGCACCTTTGATGAATAATACTTCTGAACTTTTCAGTTTTATATGTGAGAGAGATTATTGCATTCTTTGGTTCTTGAACGAACTGAAATTGACTCATCAAAGATTAAATGGTTTTATGACATTATTTGACTTCATTCGAATAGTGTTGGTGTCTTGGAACAAGTTTCTATTATGTCACACTCCTATCAAGCCTCTTTTGGCTTTTAAGGACCAGATCTCAATCTTGATTGTAGGTTACATGAATACATGATCACGAGGTTCATATTAGTTGGAGTCAGAGCAAGGCTCTAAGAACATGTCATAACCTTTTAGTATTTTTGTTTTCCTAATGTTCGTTAAGTTTTTTTCATGTTTGTGTCAATCTTCTTCTTCTTCTTCTTTGTATCTGCGACATACTAGAAAAAAAATTAATATTTTGTTTTGTTATGGTCTCTAAACATATCAATAACATAAAAGTGAAAAAAATAAAAAATAAAAGAAGAAGAGAAATTATTCAAAGCTTGTTATTTTTTCACAGAAACACAACTCAGAGAGAACCCTAAGCAAACCACCTTAGACTTAATTGAAATTTTATATACTTCTTTCTGGAGTGAAATTGCACTATATATATAAATTTAGGATGATTTAGATATTATTTTCTTAAGGTTTCAATTCAAAGTTTAATTCTACCATAAACTGATCATATATGGGTTTCAATACCTAGGTATAAGGGAACAACTTATAAACTGAGATTTATAGTTTATTTGGTATCAGGATACTACATATTGAATCTCATGTCATTATAATACCGTTAGGTATGGGTTTCAATTATAATGTTTTAAAATTGAGTAACAATTAGATTTGCGTCAAGTTCCAAAACATGTTTAACTTTTGTTTGTTTCAACCAAATCAATTTATTTCTATTATATTTGGGTCATTTAGGAATCAAATAAGTGTCTCATTAATTTTTACTTTCGTTTTATTTCACGTCTTTGTTTTGTCCATAATTCGCACAAATTTGCATTACTACTCGCGAAATTGTAATCATAGTTTTTTTGCCTTGTTTTCTGTATATTTATTTATTCTTGAGATTCTTAAGTCTATATTCATAATTGGATTGCGTTGCAAAATCCTCTGACTTTGACTGGTTGAATTTTTGGTTTTGAAAGAACCGAAAGAAAGTTATGAGGTAAAAGGTATAGTGGGTTTATTATAGTAAAAAGCCTTGATTTTGTGTGAAACACGAGGGGTGTGAGGATATATTTTTTTCTACTCACCAATTTCTTACAGAATTTAAAGGATGTCTGAAAACAACGAATCAACGACACTAAACGCTGAATTCTTTTTCCAAATACAAGTGATGGTCCAGCAAATTAAACTCTTAACTAAGGTGACCAGGGAGCTAAAGGATGAAATGGACTCAATGAAGCAATATAATAGTGGGGTTGATCACCAAAGAAGTAATTTTAAAAGGGTTGTACAAAATGATAGAACTGATTTTGATGAGTTTGTTGATGATAACACAAATGTAGGTGATGATGACCATAAGTTTTCATCCATGGGCCAAGGAAACATGTTTGGGCCGAATAAAGCAAGAATTAATATAAGCTTGAGACATAGTGTAGTTTTTTGTCAGGGAGAATTCCTGATATTTTGGTATCATAATGATTCATGTAGAGATTTAAGTACCATTAAGTTGAAAATATTTGCTTTCTCAGGAAAGAATGATCTACAAGCATATCTAGAGTGAGAAAATAAGGTTGATTGGATCTTTGACTGTCATTACTACACAAAACATAAAAAGATAAAAATCGTTGTTATTGAGTTTACAAATCATGCACTAATATAGTAGGATCAACTTGTTTTGAGCAGGAGGAGGAATGGTGAAAAGTCTATTAAGTCATTGGATGGCATGAAGGCCATAATGAGAAAATAATTTGTTCCTAACTTTTATTACATATAGCTCTTTCAGAAACTACAGAGTTTATATCAGGGTTCGAAAAGTGTGAAAGATTACCATAAAGAGATCAACTACCATATTATGACTAGGAAAGTTTGCAATGATTAGTGCTAATGTGGTTGAAGATAGAAAAGTTATTATGACTAGGTTTTTTAATGGGATGAATAAAGATATAGCTAATGTTATTGAGTTAGAACACTACGTGGAGATAGAAGATATGGTTTTATGGTTATGAAAGTGGAGAGACAACTCAAAAAGAAATGACATGTTTGGCTAGCATTCAATTCGAGTTTTTCATTATCTTGGAAGCCGAATTTGAGGAGAGAAGGGGCTGCCTAACCAAAATCTTTTGTCCCTGCCAAAGTCGAACCACCTAAAGCTAAGGTTGAAGCCTCCATGGGGTTCAAAGGTAAATCTAACACCCAACCTAAATATACTCGTTATGTTAAATGTTTTAGGTGTGAAGAGCATGGACATTACACTTCCTAGTCAACCAGGTCATATTAGATCAATTACCACATGGTTTAAATTTTTATTCTTCAATAGAAAGAAAACATTAGTAGCATTTAAATTTTTTTTTACGTTCAAGAAAACATTAGTAACATTAGTGTGAAGTTTACTTTTCTAGTAAGAAACAAAAGATAAATGTATGTGTAAATATTTTATCTTAGTTGTTTTTTTCATTTTAAATATTTTCTTTTATTTATCTTATATGTTAAATATGGTTGGTAAAATGCACATGATTTTTGTTGTTATAAATACATCATGCAAATACAAATGATCAATCTAAAAAGAAGATAAATTAAAGATAAATTATAATAATCATTTTAAAGTATTATGAAATTATAAGAACAATTGAAAAGATTAATTAATGAAAAAAATAGAGAGCGGAGATATTAATGAAGGAAAGAAGAAGAATGGTCAGTCTATGCATCCGGCTAAAAAGCATAATCCAGGTGTACCTAGTTTTGTTAAAATTGTTTTTCAAAAGAAAATGAGTAGACGACATTTCATTCACTCACGCTTTTTTAAAATGAAATGAATGATAAGTCATCTATTTTGGTAGAAGATATGTCATTAATTAGTATATTTTTCAATCATCTCTAATTGAAAAATCAAGATGAAAGTTTTTGAATTTTAAAATCCAAATTTAAATATATTTTCACCTAGAAATACCTCAAAAAAACATTCTAAAATGCTAATAAATATATTTTAGTCCTAAAAAAACTCTAATTAGTGTAATAAAAAAAAATCAAACTAAAAAAAACCATCACCACCCTAATCTACCTTTTCTAGCATGTTTAAAGGAAAAAAAAAATATCTCCATTGAACTTTTTTTTTTGAAACAATCTCATAAATACTAAGATTTATTTTTGTGATCGGGTTGTGACTGCTCAAAATTTTATCTCTTCTCTCTCAATATTTAGAGACTAAAACATGACAAAAAAGGAGTTTAGTATTAAAGTATAAAATCCTTAAATATCAAGAATTAAACATGCATAAATTTCCTCTCCTTTTTAACCATGAAAATGAATTAAAGGGCTATGTGTTTTATATGTGTATTAATTTTGGTTCTTGTGCATCCAAATTTTTTCACTGTAACCTAAAATTTTATTTTATAATAACGATATTTAATTTATTTTAGAAATATTCTTAGACACTTCACAATGTAACAATGTTTAGAACATGCAAAATGAAACAAATCATAACACATAAAACAATATTAATATAACTTGCAATGATGGAATTGCAAAGAAATTTATTTTGATTACCGTATTGGAAAACAATTTAGGGGCTTTAAAGGGAAAAGAGCATAAAAAATGCATAGTCTCTGAAATGTTTTGTGTATTAGTGAATTAAACCATGGGAATAAGTCAGATTTAATGTATGTTTGGTCATATGATGCAATTTATTTTAGCAAAAATGTGTATTAATTAAAAATATATTAAAATAATTTTTTTCTGTTTTATTTTTGATATATATAAAAATATATAAAAAACAAAAAAAATAAATGTTTTTTAAGTAAAAAGTATTTTAATGTTTTTAAAAAAATAATAACAAACGTAGCATTAACAACGTCATGTTTTTTTTTTTAAATAATATGTTTTTTCAAATAAAAAATATTTTAAATTTAAAAAATACTATAAAAAAGAGTACTTAATAACTATGGCTAGAACACCCAAATTTGGGAGCGCGTTCATATCCACAGCTAGAGTACGCGTGCGTTGCGAGAATATGCATTTCTTTCACGTCAACTGAAAAACGAAGATAACTAGTAAAAATAAAAAAAATAAAAATAAAATGAAGGATTGCTGTGCCTGTACGTGACTTTGTGGAACAAAAAGGTTGATTTACGGTCCCAAGCAAGGGAGGGGCCTTCAGACAGATGGTGCCTACATATATGTACACGATCCAAACCACGTCACGTGAAATCATGAGACTGCGTGGATTCGAGAGTTTTTCAACTTACGAGTTTGACCTCTTGTGTATGATTGCGCTGAACATGGCACCATTCTTTACCGAACGCACCAATGTCCGGTTAGAAGGGTGTTCCGTATTGTTTTTTTAAGTGATTTTTATTTTAAAATATATTAATTTTTTTATTTTTTAATATTTATTTTTAATATTAATATTTCTAGAAAATTTAAAAATATAAGAAATAATTCAAAATTAAATTCTTTAAAAGTGCACTTGGATTATAATGCCAAACATCACCAAAGCAGAATGTGTGTTTGAGATTGTAGTAGCGATTGCGGTTTAAAATATTTTTCATTTAAAAATAAATTAAAAAATATTTTTTTATGTTTAAAAAATTATTTTTGATATCAATATATCAAAATGATCTAAAAACATATAAAAAATTAATTTTTAGCAAAAACAAAAATTTAAAATTTGAGAGAATGCGATACCCAAATAGACTTTATGTCTTAGGTAGTGTTTAGCATTGTGATCCAACCACACTTTTGAAGATTTTTGAAAATTTTTTGAGCTTTAAATTAGTTTTTTTAAGATGTTAATTTTTTTAAAATGAAAAATTATTTGAAAATATCACAGATGAATGATATTAATTGAAATATAAATTTAAAAATTATTTTAAAAAAACATATTAAAAGAAAGATATCAATAAAAAAAGCAAAATTAAAAAAATAATAACTTTAATGTTGTGAGTTAACTTATTAAACCTATAATTCAAGTTATGGACTCAAAGAAGTTAAATAATGTTTCTTCTCTTTTATATATATATATATATATATATATATGAAAAAAAACATTGATGTTCAAAAAAACAAGAAAACTAGATATTGTTGGGTCTGGCAAGTTAGGCCAGTTAGCCTAGCTCATTCATTAGGACAATGAATTGCATTTTTCTTATGTTGCATTTGTTGTTTGCCCTATTTTTTATTGAATAAATTAAAAAAAATTAGATAATTCGCCGTTTGCTTATTTCATAAAAACATTTTCATAAATTATCTTAAAAAATAAATAATAATCAAAATAATATAGATCAAATCTAAAAAATAAAAATAAAAAGATGAAATAATAATAATAATCATTTCATAAATTATTTCAAATAAAATAAGTAACAATCAAAAGAATAAGGATCAAATTTGATAGATAAAAAATTTCAATAAAAAAATGATAAGAGAAAAACAAATAACAATTATAAAAATGAGAACCAAAATTAATATAAAAATTAAATTTTAAGAGATGAAATTGAAAAATAAATATTCAAAACAATATATATATATATATATATATATAGCAATTAAAAGCTTGAGGATCAAATTTGATATAATCAACAAATAATATAACATTTCTAAATTTTTCACAATTTTCGGAAAGTATTTTCCGTTCAAATTTTTTAGAAAAACACTTTCCTAAAAACTAAGCTAAATTTTTCTTTAACTAAAAAATATTTTTCGTTAATTAATTTTTCTAACTAAAAACAAACATAAAAAAATTTAAAAAATAATTCATAAAAATTATTTTATAGAAAACAAACAATACCTTGATTTCTACTCAATTGCATGTTGGAATGAAATGGTGGATCTAAGATGGGATCCCGGCCATTGTTAGGTGGACATGCATGGGACATCTAATCATTACTTTTTCCACCTATCATATCATCCGACGGTTCAGGAAGAGGGACGGGAGTGGTCGTCTGAGTGCAGTTTACTGTCGTGAGAATTGCTTCCATTACAAGCAAGAGATTTTATTGGATAGGATATTACATTAATGCTGGATAGAACATAAAAGTACATGTGGTTATTTCACCATAGTCCAACAACAGCGTTGGAAGTGTAGCATGTAAGTAAGAGATTGATTTCCTCCACATGCCCGTTGCTACGCAAGTAAGAGATCCAAGTAAAATACCCTCTGAACTTTGAAAAAAATAAAAAATAAAAAAATTCTCCGGAACTTAAAATCCCCTAATCTTCCAATATTGTAAATTACACGACAGAGCCTTTTTGTTGGTGTTTTGTTGAAAAATTGATGAATCAGCTAATTATTATTGCTGCTGCAGAGAAAGAGCAGGGAACATGAAGGATTCTAAGGGATTTGGTGTCAATTTTCTAATAAAACCCTACTATAAGGGCCGTAGTCAACAAATCGTATTGTATAAGGTGAAAGATCAGAAGTTTTTGTTTAGTTTAGAGGGTTTTTTTTTTCTTGCCAAAGTTCAAGAAGGTATTTTATAATTTAGCCTATATATATTATGCAAGTGTGTAAGTTATATAATAGGATAGGTCAATTATGACATATGCTCACATAAAAAAAATAAAAAATTAATGAAATTTTGAGGGGAGAGAGAAAAAATAAACTCTTTAAATAAAAAACTTTAGATTAATTTTTTTAATATAATGTATTTTTTTTTATTATTTCGTTGAATCAAACAAAAGTTCATATTGTATTGTAAACTTTGACAAAACATACAGATATATAACTCTGTGTATTTACAATGATTTTTAATTTGATGATAAATAGAAATTATGATTGTGAAATTAAGAACACACACAAGGGATTTATTATGAATAAGTTAAGTAAAAATTAGAAACTAATAAACAGAAGATACTAATTTGGTTGGGCCTCGGACTAATTCTTACAAGGTTATGATAGTTGTTTATGCGATAAAAAGTATCTAGCTCAAGAACAGCAAATGGCATGTACTAACCAGAAAAGATATTCGACATGTTAATTTTAACGTAAATTGAGAACAAAAATGGACGTAAGATTAAAGTTATGATCACAAAAACTGAAAATATATCTTGAACCTAAACCATGATCACATATCCATCCAATCTTAGGATCCATTTCCAGCACCTCTTGAGCTCGGGCGGGCACCGAGCACCCAATGAACTACGACAGCGTGCTCAAGTTCAGGTGTTGAGCCCACGCCCAGCACCCCTTTAGCTCAGGTGGGGAGCCTAATTCCAAGCGCTGGTCATGCTCCCAATATTTTGATAGCTAGATGAGGAACCCCAAAACGTACTCTGCTAGAGAAAGGTCGGAATAAAAGCGAAAGGAGCAAGACCACATGCAAAAATAACAAATCCAAACGGTCCAATTCATTACTCAATAGAAGAAGAAAAGTAACGAAACTATAACTCTGAAACTATAACTCCGAAGAGGTATAGTTTAATTAGTTAGATCATGAGTTTGTTTTCTAGAGATCATCAGTTTGAGTCCTATAAATTTTAGAGCCATTAAAAATTTACATGGTCGTTAATTTCAGTATTCGTAAGATTAGTCAAGATACGTGTAAACTAGCCCCAATATCATGTTAATTTTTATTTTAAAAAGTAAGGAAACTATTGTATATTAGGTAGAATTAGATAAGGCAATGGGGTATATTGCACATTTGTCTTTGTTTGTTTACAAGGATTGCTTCTTTGCCAAGGATACTGAATCTTCAACTACAACCCATAATTGTCCAAAACGGACAAGGTTTTCTCATATCACGAATTATATTCTTTTAGAATGGTCGTTCCTACCCCTTTACTACTAGGGGAATAGTCTAATAGCTTAGCATATACTACTTGGTTATTATTTTTGTACTCAACAACAACCCTCAAAGAAATAATTTTAAATTTAAGTCTGTGTCAAACTTTTTTTTAATTAATATAAGTGTTCGGATAAACTTATAAGCATCTTGACTAATCTCACGGGTCCTGAAATTAACGACCATGTAAACCTCTAATAACTCTGAAGGGACTCGAACTTGCGATCATTAAAGAACAAATCTAATGTTGACTAATTGAGGTACCCCTCGGGATTACATGCAAATCAACTTAATGAAAGTGTCTAAGTTATGTTAATGTATACAATTGGATCGTAAAATGTCTAATCCAGTATTTCTTAAGCTTACTGCCCTTCACCCAGACATTCCGTGCAAACTTCATTTCCCTCGCCTCAAGTATAGTAAGCAAGATTGATAAAGCTTGAGTAAGGTCTTCAATTACAAAGTAATCTAGTAAATCATAAATAAACAGATGAAAATTGGCATGAGCAAATTGGAACATATGATAGCAAAAGCACGGGAGATTTTTTGAGAGTTTAATCAGTAGAATTGGTGGCATTCACAATTATAGATTTACAATCAAACAGAAGCCTAACGTATAATGTAACTTCACACTTGGACGATAAGCTAAAAGCTAGTGTATCGAGTTTACGGATCTCTTTTCAGTGAAACTTTTTAAATCAAATTAACTCTAATCTTCGCAACTATAGAAAAATGAATTCTTGATTTTTTATTATCAAACAACCCTCTCAACTCAAAAATTTAAATTGTTAGGCGAGGTTCTAAAATATAACTTATATTATTTTCTAACGTACTCTTTCAAATAAATTTGTTTTGAACTTAAAACTTTTATAGACTCAAAATACCTTATACAATTAATTTTATCAAATAGAATAAAAATAGTGAAGTTCAAACTCGTAACTGTTTGGTCAACAAGACTTTAAATACCATATCAATTACAAAGTCTAACAACCTGTCATGATTCTCAAATATTAGAAAAGTCATAAGTGGTTTAAGTTAACCTTTTAGTGACCATTTTTTCAGTATAATTATTATCTTTTCATTAACAATGTTTTGATTTAGATATTATAGCATATAATGTGTCTACTTTGTCAAACAATGTTTGCTCTTAACATCATAATTATTGATTATTTGAATAATATTCAAAACTTTTTTAAATCTCATTCCACCTTACGCAAGAATTTACAAACAATAATATTTGAGAAAATATAAAATATTTTTTCTAATTCACCTAAGGTGATGAATCATCTCTTAATTATTCATATACCTTCATATAGTTCTTGTTATACCCAATATCTTCTCATTTTGTTTTTACCCTTGATTAGGACGTATGGTAGGATCAAATCATTACATTTTCTATGTAAGACAATTTAGTGATCTCAAATCTAATAATTACTTGCATAACAATCACTTGAGCCTTTCCATAAATATATGTGATCTCTCCATATAAAATTCTCATGCAGTTTAGTATACATGTCATTTGAAAATTACATATATATTATTTCTAAGTATCTCTCGTACATCAACTTATGAGAACAATTTTTTCATTTCATAAAGTAAAAAACATAATATGTATTAGTCTTAACAACTCTAATAAATATTTAGTCTTAATAGAGAATTGACCATGAATATTTATAAATAATACTTTAATACAATAGAAATATCATAACTATATTAATTTTATAATTTTATTTGCACAACATTTCTGTTTCAACAACTTTATATTTGATTTAGATTTATTAATAAAATATTAAATAAATATTAAAATAAATAATAATTATTAATAATTAATTATATTTACATGAATAAAATCACTATGATATATAACCAACTAATTACCTACTAAGTCATATATACTAACACAAGTTACATGGTACAAGGATGGTTGCATTTGCGTCTACGTTCTCCAAAACCTTTCAATTTAGCAAGCTGAAGCAAAGCATGGGCCGTGAATATTACTTGTTCATTGTCATTTTGGATTATTGGGCTTCGATATTTGATATTTGATATTAATTATAAAACGCAGATTTTCCAAGTGACATATAATATTTTAGAAGCATTTCATTTCCATAAAGGGCCTAGGTACGCCCATAAACATACACAAGCTCTTCAAGCTTCGTGACTTTTTCTTATTATCCCATCACAATTCACAAGCATACACGTCGCTTGTATGAAGAAATTGCAAGTTGCTATTTAATTAATTAGGGACACTTGTTTCTAGCAATTTGCTAATTGCTATTAACATAGCGGCAATCCTTCCTTATCTCTCCTTGGTCACCAGTAAGTGGATTGTTCTCTGACAACAACACCACAGCCCTTGAAAATTGGTCATGGAAGTAGCCATTATCAGCAGCCATCTTCTCAACGTATGGAGACGTAAGTGGATCAGAAGTCAATTGTTGATCCACCATGAGAAGTCCCTTGTGGCCCAATAAGTTTTTGTAGTAGTAATTATCAAGGATCATTGGTGTTTCACGATCATTTCTTGCATATAGAACTGCCCGTGGATCGGGATCTGGGGACGGACACCGGCCTTTAAGGTACTCAGCATAATCAGGGTCCATAGTTGGATCAACTGTAGGGTAGATCCTGTGTACTAGATTCACGCAGTGAACTCGGCCTACAGAGTGACTTCCTGGAACAAGAAAAGAACAAATGAGGCTACCAAAAAACAAAAACAAATAAAAATCACAGAATTAGGTTTGTATTTGTTAGAAATGAGAATTATCTGGTAATTCCGTACCTAACAGAGCAACTGTTCCTTCAACGTCAACGCCAATGGATTGAAAGCGGGAAAGTACCAACGAAATGCTATCATTGTGATTTGGGATGAAGTCTTCGACCACTGCTCCATAGCTTTCCGTGCTGTCTCTCCGCCCTGTTTTCATCTCGACCCTCGGTCCTCCTAACTGTAATCACATTTCAAAATTAAATCTCTTAGATTCCCAGTTTTGCTCTTCATAATACTTTGATTTCTACTAGTATAAATGTACACACGTACCATGACAATGCCGTCTCTAGCTGAAAGAGCAACAATATCAGCACAAGAGACTGTCACAGGGCATTCACTCTCTAGGGCCGCTTTTATGGTGTTTACGTACTTAAAATTCCTCATTCCAAGGCTCCTTTGCGATGCTTTCTCTGATTCAATTCCATTCACGGTCTCCAGCAAGAGTGACGCATCGCATGACTACAAGGGCAAACAAGCAGTTAATTACCTCATAATTAGTACTAGCTAGCCTATTAATTATGTTAATTAAGTCCAACATGGTGATGATATATGGTTGGAGTACCTTGACTATGCAATCATGGAAGAGATTCCTGACCCATGAAACAGCTGTGTTTCCATGTTTATTGTACAGCTTAATGACTTGTTCTTTGATGATCTCTTCAGCTCTTGGGCAGCTTTGCGCGTAGTAATTGAATTGGAGCTCACTTTTACCTGAGATTAGAATCAATAAAACACTCGTTTTAATCAGCACTTCCGAATCTATACGTGAGATGTGTCGGAAGGACACTGCGTTAACAAAAATGCTTCTCTAGAGCTAAATATTGCTGTGCACACACTTTTAGAGCATGCCTTGGCAAGTATTCAAGAATATTTGTTAATCTTGGTTACGTAGGTTCAAAGTCTAACGAAAAGAAAGTTGGTAGTGGTAATAGCTTAAAAACATGACCCACACGGCAGTTGGTTCCCAAATCCACTGCGACTGGCTTACACTGAAGTCTTTCATGGGACATCATAGAAACAAGATTAAAATGTAGAAATGAAAGAAGATAAAATCAATTACCAGAATAAAATTGCAAGAGTAAGGGCAATAAAAGAAAGATCAAGGTGGAGCTGCAAAAGTGCGTCCTGATGTTACTACTTGCCATCTCTTTTCGGCTTAAAGGGAGCTCCTAAATTGATCTTGTGTGCTCAACTGAGGAAGTGTGCTCAACTTATATAGAATAGCTTTACAAGTGGGCAAGATAGGATTTCAAGCCTCTACCAGGCCTGAGCATCTCCACCAAGCCACTTTCTTTGACCTTTCCGCCATTTCCTCCCCACGCCTGTGAACCCACTTGAACCACTGTTCTTCGATTATATTATATAAACAAGACAATTAGTAGTACATTATTATTATCACCATTAAAGTTTCTATTTCTAGAAGAGAAAGGGGTATCGTATACATCTTGTATTGGATCGGATAACCGTTGAATTCTGGCAAATATATAATTTGTTGCCTAGCTAGCTATAATTATAGAAGAGCACCATGGGCCACGTGCATTGGCTTAATTATCGATTGAGATTTAAAATTGCAAGACAACTAATGTGGCTTGGACTTGATAGAACTTCAATATTTATACCTGCAAATTGGTAGATTGAAGTAATTGTGTATTCTACGTTGCGAATGAGTATTCAAAGACTTGGGTTTACTGAATAGAGTAATATGCGGAAGAAAACAGATCATGCCGGGACGAGAGAAATTAATTCGAGACATTTTCTGTATTATACATGTCTTTCCATGATATCTACGAGAGGATGTTTGAATCTCTTCACCAAAATAGCTCTCAAGTGATTAATTAATGGAAATTTATTTATTTATATATATTTTTATATCATTTTGATATATTAATATTAAAAATAAATTTTAAAAATTAAAAAAATATTATTTTAATATATTTTCATTATACAATAACAAATATAATTAATTTTATAGCCGCCCATCCCGACGGCAACCCGTAGCATAAAAGGTTGGAACCTGGAGGGTAGAGCACTACAATCCATTGTGCTCTTCTTGGATTTTTCCTTGCTTTTAAGCAATGAAATGTCTTGATCAGATCCCAAATTAATCTTGAAAGGAATATTAACCTCTCAATATGGAGTGCCACGTCACCCCTCTTTGATCCCATCCAGGTGGAACTAATTAGAGGGACAAAGATTCGTGGCTGATGGATGGGCATGTATTCACCACAACTTCTCAATCTTTGCGAGAGATGAAAATTAATGTGAAAAGGAAAATCGGAGGTTCATGGATGTGGTAATCATTCGTTGTGGTTGGTGGTGTTTTATTAATTTAATTAATCTATTTCTATGATACCGGCAGAAATATATACATACATATATGTGTGTGTCTATATATATATATAATATTACCAATTTAAATCATATCTTCACGAAAATATATTTTTTATTAGCATTTGGAAATGTCATTCACTCACTTGCTCCACGAATATGGAATTATCGTCATTTCCAACTAAACATGTATCATAATGTTTTTTTTAATATATCACTTTCATATTGATGATTTATTTTACATTGGATTACGAAAAAGTTATATATTTTCTTATTAAAATTTAAAAATAAGTAATCAATTATCTAATTTAAAGATATTTGTTACCATTAAAATTTAAAAATAAGTAATCAATTATCTAATTTAAAGATATTTGTTACCATTAAAATTTAAAAATAAGTTATCAATTATATATAAAGCGCAAGGAAAACCTCTCTAAACTAAGTTTTATTTGTTAGATAAAACTTATGAAGGATAACACTTTAATTTTAAAAGTAAAAGATGTTAGAGAATTATATAAATTATATATTAGAGCATCACCTAATAGTTTTAGCTTTGGAGTGAAATGATTCTTTAATATGATATCAGAGCTTTATTGATCAAGCGGTCACGAGTTCAAATCACACCACCCTCATTCTATTTGATAAAAATTAAATATAACATAGTGTGAACCTATGCAAGTTTCAAGCTCAAAGAGCTTTCATTTGAGAAAGTGTGTTAGAGAAACATATAAATCATATCTTAGAGCCTCATCGTGTCAAAAAACTAATTCAACCTAATAACTTAAGCTGTAGCTATGATGGTTCATTGACATGGTATCAGAGCTATATTGACTAAGTGGTCGCGAGTTTGAGTCATACCACCCCTATTATATTTGATAAAAATTAAACATAAAATGATGTGAGCTTGTGCAAGTTTTAAACCTAAAAGGCTTTCACTTGAAGGAGTATATTAGAGATTTTAGAAATTAAATGTGAAAGGAATATTTTGTGTAGTATAAATAAGTGATTAAACACACACACACACACAACACACACACAAAGGGAGGCCATAACCAAAATAATAATCTAAAAAAAAGGCCATAACCATAGTTTTAAAACCCAACCCGATAGGTTGACCTGGGGCTGGAACCAGGCTGGGTTGAAGAAAAAATAGAGGAAGAAAAAACCTGGTGTGACCCGGTGACCTTGCAAGACTCGATTGCAACCCGTTGACTTTTGTTTTTTTTTTTTTACTAAAACGACGTCGTTTTGATTTTTTTAAAAAAGCATTGACCCGGGTGACCTGGACAAAACCCAGAACCCGGGCCTTGAACTGGGTTGGGTCTAAAAACTATGGCCATAACCAATATAATAACCTAAGAGAGGGGATAAAAAAATTCACCAGTAAAAAGGTGAGCTACTCTCTTATAAAAAAACCTTAACAAACCTATAATTCCTTTTGTTTTGACATTAGCTACCAACCATACATAAAATAAAGTAAAAAACGTTCATCTTCACCAATCTCTCTCATGTTGTGCACATCATCTTCTACCAATTTACATACATTAAAAAAAAACTCACTACCTACTCTCACTTTTTCTCAGCCCAAAGCAAAAAACATCCAATTGTCCATCTCTCTTCCTCACTACCCGACATACCATACCACATCCTCTAGCACAACAACCTCTCCATCCCCACGATAGCAACCATTTTATTTTTCTCTCATTATAAAAAAATGATAGTCTCTCTCTCCACCGTGAGAAAACCCAAACCGAGACCCATTTCCTCCACTTCTTTTGCCCTCTTGACGCTAGCCACAAATCTTTTCATTTCTCCTTCCACCATCATAGCAACCCAAAAAACTATAAACTAGCATAACAACTTTCTCTACTAGCGTAGCCGCCACAAGCCATTAACTACCAACCACAAGGAATTAGCCCCAGATCACTGAAATGAAACCAACCTATACAGACCAATTTCCTTCTTCCTCATAGCCATAAACACTCATCCATCATTAACCGTCCAATCAGCCACCATGCCTAGCTCCCTCAAACTAGCCCTCAAACCTACAAAAAAAAAATGTCAAGACCAATAACTCCATTTCATTTCATTTTTTTTTTGGCTGAAATCAACCTCTACATCTTTGATCCACGATGTTGCACTATTATTAACCCAATGCCATGGTAGAATTAACTACAAAAAAAAAAAAGAGAGAGAAAAGATAAGAAAAGAAAAGCAAATCTGAGAGAGAAGGAAGAAAACAAACCATTGAACTTAAAAATCTATGTCTGTATGATTTTTTGTTTTGTAGGTACCAATGGCCTTCACCTCTATATAGGAAGAAAAAGGGGAATAAACAGTTTTAGATCCATCAATTTTTTTTCCTCACTAGCGATGGCATGTGAGCTCACATGCCACCATAGTTTAGGGTCTTCCAGCATTGTTCTCAAGTTTCCAGCAACCTCTTTAATTTATTTCCAACCTATAAAAGGTCTATTTTGGAATTTGGATGATGTATAATGTGTGTTTTAATTATTATTGAATTATTATGATTTGTGAAAAATATGATTGTTGGGTGTGTGAGTATAATAGTGAAAACAAAGATGTGTGGGTGTGTCTTTGTATTTTTTTTATTATTTTGCTTTTAGCTTTTTCATGTGTTAAATAAATGGTAAAAAGAAAGGATATTTTTGTTCGAATTAATCAAATGTCTTAATTGCATATGAAAAAAAACATATTTAACATATTTAATAAAAAATATGAAAGAAAAAAGGAAATAAAACCAAAAATATTTGAATTATTTAGGATTTCTTGAAAATACCAAAATATGTTAAAAAGTAGTTTTATATTTTGCATGTATTATGGATTTAATAACAATATTATTAAAGCCATGAAGACTTGGTATAAATTTAAAAAACACCAAACAATTAATTTGTTTATTTCTAATGTTAGGATTTGTAATCTTACAAGTAAGATGTATTTTCAATATTAAAGAAGGTAAATTATGTCCATAGAAATCCTATTCTCTCTTTTTTTTCTTTCACTTTTAATATTTAAGAATTATATACTTACAAATAAGATATATTCTCAATACTAAAAGAAACAAAAAAATATTTTGCTTTATAATGGTTAGATTTGATTGTAAAGTCAAGGTCCACTCTACTAAGGTGGATCTGCTTTTACTAATAAACAAACCAATGGTTAGAAAAACAAAATAAATGCTTAGTAATAAAACAAATGAGTAATGTAACTTACCTTAGATAAGGTATACTAGGGGTGATATTGTCCTCCTTATACATAATCAGTCTTCTTATCTAGACTTTGAAAATCAGTTAGGGTTCTTAGTGACCAAAATATTATGTGGCGACTCCAAACCTTTTTAAACCATAAAAAGAGTTGTAACCCAATTTGGGCATATTGACTTTTAATTTAACTTTTACAGGGTTTAAAATGTAAAATTAAAATATCAGAGATTTATTTCGATGAAAAGTGTGATTTGTCAACTTGCGTGAAAATTAAGGACTACAATGTGCTTTTGTCATTCTATCTTTATCTTCAAGATAATCCTTGTCTTCAAGATAATGATAGTTATCCGCTTTCAAATTTGATTCTTAATCAAATTCAAACTTCAAAGAAGAGAATGAGTTTGATTGAAACTTGGTTTCTCACATGCGATAGGACTTTGGCACTATAAATACAGATTTCAGGGTATGAAAGAGGGGACGATTAGAGGAAGAAACCCTAAAAGAAGAGACCACAAGAGGAGGCCATTACCAGAAACCCTAAAAGAGAGAAACATAAAAAAAAAGGGGGCGGCGAACCCTATACTAGCCGCCGCCCCCCTCAACCCTTTTTTTTTTAGCCCAGTCTCCCTCGACTTCGCCTCCAACAGACGCATGCCTAGGTAAGTTTCCTTCCTTCCTTGCTAAAATAATTAATTGGTTACTGTTGCATGCATGCGTGAACCTTTCATACATGGCTGGGCTAGATCCAGCCCAAAAAGAAAAAAGAGTGGGCAGGGTCTGGGCTTTAGGCCTAGCCGACCCAAATTATGTTTGCTAAGGGTGTGCTTGGCAAAACACACCCTTATGTCTTGGCCATAAATTTTTATGTCCATTCTAATTTGATATTTGACCAAACAAACCCCTTTTCGATAACAAAAAATTCTAAAAATATTTGGGGCCTTCGTTGATTTATTTGTGGGCCCCTCACATTTTGTTTTATTTTTTTCTTTGTGTTTGTATTTTTTGTAGATGTGCTCAATCTGTTGACTATTACTGTTAAATGCAAATATGTCGTGCAATGTTTTTTTTTAACTTCCATCTAAAAAGGACAAATAATAATAAAGGATAAATAAGAAAAAATGACATAGAAAATTTCTTCTTCAAATTCATTTTTTGCGAAAAATGTTCACTGACACTAGAGTCATGAGTATCGTATTTTTTTGGATTTGTGCGATATTTACCAACGCCAGAGTTGGAAATATTTGTAGGAATTGTTCACTGACGCCAGAGTCAGGAACATGAAAGGAAGAATAAAAAAAGGGAAAAGAAGAACAAATTCTTAGCAATTTTAGACAAAACCAGCAATGCAGCCTGCCATAGATAGGATGCTTAAGGGGTAATAGCATCTTTCCTTTTGCGTAACCAGTCTTGTACCATAGAATCTCTGTTGACCAGTTAGGGTTCATAGTGACCATAATACTAGGTGGTGACTCCTTAAACAAGACCTTTTCCCCTAAAAGAATAAGATGCCAGATATCTGTTCCTTTTCCAATCGAGAGATTAATTTTTAATTGGTCATCGCGATTTCCGGGCGTGACAAAAATGATAAGAATTCCTTGTTATTTCTATACCACACCAAAATGCTGATTCATATAGATGATCACTATAATATCATACATGTGCGATAGAATGACAACTCCACCGAAGAGTTTCTAATGGACTATACTTTTTTGTTTATATGTTTGTTGTGTTTTAATTTATTGCTTTGTGTATATGTTTTCAACATGTAATTTTTTTTTTACATATTGCCTTTGCATTTATATATTAGATATAGAATAATGTCTCATACATCAGGTTTCCAAATCTAGTATATCATATTTATTCAATTTACCTTTCTGCTAGCATCTCATATTTATTTGCTTTGTAAACTTACATGATTTTCATTTGAAAATTTGGAATATACACCCCTATTTTGAAGCGAAACTATAACATTAGATCCCATAAGAAACTAATGAAAAATAGGAAACGAGCCTGTTAGGAGGCTAAATGTAAAAAATAGATGGAAAGCCTTAAAGGAGACGTAACAAGGCTCACTAATCTATTTGAGTAGGAAATAAAGGAAAAATATATAGAAGCTGCAATTACTCAACTAGTAATAGCCACTCATCCAACAATTACAAATCATCTCCATTAACAGAATTCATGCCCTAGTGGAACATCTCTGGAATCCTAATTCATAAGTCACTACCCATTTGTCCAACCTACTTGCCCATAAGGCTACCCCTTACAGTAAACTTGAATGAAAAAGAAGCTCAAAGGGAGAAACCCATGGAAAAAGCTTATGGTAGGTGGGCAGTTTTAGAGGAAAGAATATGGGTGATTGAGGCATCTAGTCTATACTACCCAATAAAAACAACCAAAATATGCCTAGTCCCAAATGTTGTAGTGCCAAAATATTTTTGAGTGCCTAAGTTTATCAAATACATGGGAACTCAATGTCCATTGACTCATATAAAAGCCTACTATAATAAAATGGTAGAAGTTTTCCATGATAAGAAACTGCTTGTTCACTTTTTTCAAGACAACTTTAGCGACATTACATTAACTTAAGGTATGAGGCTTGACAATTCTTCAGATTAAAATATGAAAATATTTGGTTGACCCTTTTATGAAATAATACAAGTTTAACATGGACATCACTCTAGATAGATCTAGCATGCAAGATATCGAAATGGGTAATAAGAAATCTATCCAAGAATATGCCCGGATGTGGCTTGGGGTAGCTACTCTAGTGAATCCTCCACTTTTAGAAAAGAAGATGGTTAATTTGTTTACCAACACTTTTAAAACACCTTACTTTAGTTTCTAATTGAAAGTGTAGCACAACACTTTACTAACCTAGTGATTGTGGTCAAAAAGATTGAACAAGCTATAAAAATAGGAAAAATCAAAGGTCCAGCCGTGGACCTTAACATCGTGATGGAATATTAATTGAGAAATGACTATCATATTAGGAATCTTGATCTCACCATGTCATCAATTGCTCAAGTGCACTGTCAAAGATTGTTACCACTCAAAGATATTTACCAGCATCTTCTAAATACCAGATATATTACCTTAACTCTATCATATCCCATACAACCCTCATTCCTTATGTGGTACAATTCAAATGAGAAATGTGAATATCATGATTAGATCCTCAGCCACTCAATTGAAAATTACAAGAATTTAAAGTATCAAGTCCTTGAGCTAGTGAGGAAGGAAGAAATTAAGTTTATGAAGGATAATGACACCTACTGTATTGTCATTAGACCATCCCAGTATAACAAATGGTTGATAAATGTTGAGGAGATACAAATGTTGCAATGGAAGTTGACTTAAGATGGGTATTGCATTGTCAATCATTTTGTTATGGAACTTTGTTATTCATGTTTTTAAAGTATGTTCTTCATGTGTGTTGGGATCGCATCATATTTTTTTTAATGAAATATACCTTCTTATTTTTTATCCTTTTTTTAAATTAAATGATGTTTTTGTGAAAGTAACACCTAACATTTTTATTATTGTTCATAATTAGATAAATATAATGGTTAAAATGGTAAAACCTCAAGGTGTGTTATATAAGATGTTAAGAGGCAATCCCTACTCTTTTGAAACTCATAACTAATTTCATGGCATTGTTTAAAACATTATGACCAAATCAGTTTTTATAAAAAACCTATTTGCCATAATCTTGAAAAATTATATTTGCTTTTTTATTTCAAAAATAATATGATGTTTGCTCAAAACAACATTTAAACGCTTATTCATGCAATTTTCATTTTAAGATGACTAAACCATTTTGAACCAGGTCATGAAAATAAAAAATATGCTCACGTCTCATATCTCTTGGACCATATTTTAGTTACCTATATAATCGCATATAGTTGGATGTGCTATTCATTGATTCATAAAAACACAAGTCTTATGCAAAAGTTTCAAATCATTAAACTAGACAAGGACAAAGTTTATCGGTTCTAGCCACTTGTGCTTGAAATGATGAAAGACCATCTTTATTATCCCTTCACGTTTTAAAAATATATCATTTCCGGTCCCCATTTAAGCTTGAATAAGTTTTACTTCATAAAAACCTTGACTAGAATCACAACTCACATTAGGGGCAACTAGAAATTTTAAAAATCAAGGGATCATACCGCACACTATGAGGCAAGTAAAAATTAAAAGATCAAATATTGAGGAGATGCCATGAAAAATCAAAAAGAGTTTGAGAAACCAAAATGTTAAGGGGTATTCCTAAAGAAAAAACAAAAATGACTATGTCAATGTCAAAACAAAATAAGGATATCCCACCAAAACAATAAAAAAATACAAATAAAAAAAATACAATGAAAGGAAAGAAGATGGAAGGAATATTGAAAGACACAACAAGTTAAGTAAATGACAATGATCCTAAATCTTTAAAATATTAAAACACTCTTTGAACTTACAAATCCCTTTCTTTCATAGCCCAAAGTCATAGCCTATATTATGTGCCTTTAAGAGTCATTTTTAATTAAGCAAACAAGCAATCTAGACCGATAAATTGGGCTCTCAAAATACAAATCTTCACAAGAATCATGATATTGCAAATAAGCTACTTATTATTATTCATGCTAATAAAATGAGTGCTAAAAAGAAGATAAATTTCTCTTAAATAAAACCTCGAGCTGTCACTCAAGCTTCTTGTATTGAAAACAAAAAGGTAGAAGGTTACCTAATCATATACATTCACTAGACCAAATTACCATTTTCCTAAAGAAAGATTAAACCCCCTGGAATTTGTAAGAAATTCAAAACAAAGTTGTTTTAAGCTTACATCAAGTAAATTTTGTTTTTAAAATACAAGAAATTCATTTTAGCCATGGATAACCCAACTTTAAGCTAGCACTTCTATCTCAGCCTTTATCTTGTCAATCATCAATAAAATACCAACAAAATTACATCTTAGTGTTGAAGACTCGTTTTAAGGCCTCAACTAAAGAAATACTTTTAAATCTACATCGTAGTGATTTCAAACCAACCATAGGACATACAAAGGCAATAATTAAAATTTGTGAAATGGTCCTGAAACACAAAATAAAATGATTTTCTTAAAAAATCTTCATTCATTATTTTGCAAAGTTCTTTACAAAAAAAGACGATGCATGAATCCATGGTCTTTGGAAAGACAAGCACCTATAGAATATAGATTAGTCAAAAGAATCTCATTGTGATAACAATAGTTAAATGATAATTCAATGAAATCCATCAAAGCCATAAAAGGCAACTGACAATGATAATTGCCTTTTGATGATAGTAAGAAGAATGAGCTTATCTAGATCAACTAGAGGCAATTTTATTTGAAAAGAATACATAGCAAGATAAAGGGGAAACTTCAATTACAAAAGGCAGTTTGAAACATATCTCTTTCGGCAATGATACAGTGGGTAGTTTTGTTAACAGTGATAGTTGAGCTCATTTTCGTCAGTGATGTTAGATTAAGAGGTAATGGATGATCCTCTTAAATTGATTAGTATAATAGAAAATTTTCAACAAACAAATGGGTCATGGTGAACAATTAAAAAAGTTGGGTTATGTAGAATTGCCAAAACTATGAAAAAGGACTCATAAGCCATTTGAGTGGGTTGGAAGCAAGAGGCCAAATCGGTGATAACAAACCCTTTCATCAATGAAAAAAATGAGCTACTAGAAAAGGCAACATCCAACCAGGGGGAAACATCATAGTTAAGAGTCAGTTTGTCACTTTTCAAGAAATAATCAATTAAGTAAAGCTTCATTTATTGTCTAAAGTCTAGGCTACACAATAAAGAGCTAGTCAAATGTATTTATCACACAGATAAAACTTGAATGAGTTGAAGAATCAAGAAAACTCCTCTAAAAAATTACAAACCATGTCCATCAAGCAATAAAGAGATGGTAAAGAAAGGGAGGGTTTATATTTTAAACCAGGTAAGGTGTATGCATGCCATCTGATCTCAAATCATTGTATAATGTTTTGTATAAATTCTTTAGGAAAAATCCTTAATGAACTTTAATAAGGCTTCAATGAATTAAATTCAATAAAAAGTTATCATATCAAGGAGATTTTAACCCTTTTATCAGAAATTCTTATTTTTCAACTGTGCTATCAAGAAGTCCAACCCTACTATTAGGAAAGGAAAATTTGAACTATGTTATTAGGAATTCAACCCTACCATAAAGAAGTCCAACCCTACCATTAGAAAAATAAAATTCAACCTTGTAATCATGAAGTCTAACACTGTTATTAGAAAGGATATGTGTCAACCTTGCAATCCAAAAATACCAAAGAAATCAACCCTGTAATCAGTATGTCCAACACTACCATCAAGAAGGATATGTGTCAACCCTTCAATTATAAAGCTTTAAAGAAATCAACCCTGTAATCAAGAATGACAGGTGTCAACCATACCATCAATAAATGCCAAGAAAATCAACCATCACAGGTAGGTTACCCGATCACAAATCATTCGTGAAATAATATTAAATATTCTTTCACAACAAGCAAATTGCCTAAATACCTACACTATTTTTGAAAACAAAAAGGGAATTCTTAGTTTTTAAAATAATTGAGTGTTGAAACATCTACATGAGTAACCATCTTTTGATTGTTAATATCAAAACTAAATGGATTTTTCACCTAACTTAGGAGAACTTTCACACCTTTTCTTTACATTTTACTTTATAAAATCCCTTACAGGAATTTATACAATAAGTATTATAAAGAGAGGAAAATTATCATAATCCAATTTTTTACCATTGTTTTCAAATATTTTCCAAACAATACATAAAAATACAAAAATATTAAAAAAATATATGTTTTTGACATGATTTGGCCAATTTCTAGTCATTTCATAATTTTTGACAATTTTGCTTATTGTTTTTGTACTAATATTTTTTTTATAAAAAAAGTTAATAAAAAAAAAAGATAATAATCAATCAAACATAAAAAAAGAAAGATTTAAGTGATTAAAATGTTATTAAGAAATAACAGGAAAGGGTATTGTTTAAAAAAAGTTTTGAATTGTATAGTGTTATTTTAAAAAAATGATATTTAAAAAAATTAGAAGCCAAATGGTGGTAGAAGATTTTAAAGAAATCAAGAAAATAGTAGATGAGCGTGAACAATTTTAGAAATTAAATTTGAAAGAAATAAGTGGTTATGCACACTTAAAAAAAAATGCTATAAACAAAATGATAACCTAAAAGAGGGGATGAGAAAAATACACAAGTAAAAAAAAGAGCTACTCTCTCACATAAAAAAACCCTAACAAACCTATCTTTCCTCTTTTTTTTTTTTGTTTTAAAAAAAAACTAGCCATTAGTCATACACAAAAATAAAACACTCATCTTCACCTATCTCTCCTTTATTATACACATCATCTTCTACCAACTTGGATACATTAAGAAAAATCACCAGCCACTCTTACTCTATCTCAGCCTAAAGTATAAAACACTCGATTATCCATCTCCCTTCCTCATTGCGCAGCACACCATGCCACCTCCTTTAGCACACCAGCCTCTTTATCTCAATACGAGTAACCCTTTTGTTTTTTCTCTCATCGTTGGAAATGGCGGTCTTTCTCTGCACCATGAGAAAACCCAAATCGAGACCCATTTCCTCCACTTATTTGACCATCCCAACGCCAGCCATAGATCATTTCCTTTATCCTCCCACTATCACAACAACCCACAAAACCTTAAACCATCATAACAACTTTCTCCATTAGCACAATCATAACCAGCTACCTGCCATCGAAAATCAGCCCCAAATCACCTAAATCAAACCAACCTCTACATACCTATTTCCTTTTCCTTACAGCCCTACAAGAAAAAAACTAAGACCAATAACTTCTTTTCATCTCTCTTTTATTGGCATAAATCAACATCCACATCTTTGATTTATGGTGTTGTGTCAATACCAACCCACTGCCACAATAGCAAATAACTGTGAAGAAGAAGAGGATATCAGAAGCGAGAAAGCAAATCTAAGAGAGAAGGAAGGAAACAAACCATTAAACTTAAAAATCTATGTCGAAGTGAATTTTTATTTGTTTTGCAAGAAACGATGGCCTTCATCGCAAGCATAGAAAGAAAGAGGGGGAAAAACAGTTTAAGATCCACCATTTTTTTATCCTCACCGGCAACAGCATATGAGCCCACTCACCGACGGTGGCGACGACGCGTGGGGCACATGTGTCACCATTGTTATAAGGTCTTTCAACACTGTTCCTGATTTTTCAGAAACTTCTCCAATTTATTCCCAACCTTTGAAAGGTCCATTTTGGAATTTGAATGATGTTTAATATGTTTTTTTAATTATTGTTGAATTTTAATGGTTTGTAAAAAATATGATTGTAGGGTATGTGAGTAAAATAGTGGAAAAAAAAGGATGTGTGGGTAAAAAAGGATGATTGGAGGTTTGTATTTTTATTTTTTCTTTTATCTCATTCATGTGTTAAATAAATGGTAAAAAAAGGATAAATTTTTTAATTAATAAAATATTTTAATTGCATATGACCAAGTTTCTTTAAGAATACATATTTTACATTTTTAATTAAAAATATAATAAAAAAATATAAAAGAGAAAGGGAATAAGATAAAAAAATATTTGCATGATTAAGTATTTCTTGAAAATACCAAAAAAAATAATTTTTATATTTTGTATGCATCATGGATTTAATAACAAGATTATTAAAGTTATGAGAACTTATCTTAAATTTCAAAAATAGCAAACAATCAATTTGTTTATTTTTAATATTAGAGTTTATAAACTTATACGTAAGATGTATTCCAATATTATAGAAGGCATATTAAGTCCATGAACATCTCATTTTCTATCATTTTTTCACTTTTAATATTTAAGAATTATGAACTTATACTTAAGATGTATTCTTAATATTAAAAGAAATAAAAAATATTTAGGCTTTTGAATAATAAGATTTGATTGTAAATCCATGGTTCACTCTACTAGGATGAACCTGCTTGAATGAATAGACAGACCAATAATTAGAAAAACACAATAGAGCCTTAGTAATCATAAAAATAAGCAATGTAGCTTACTCTAGGTGTCACACCCAGACATCGCGATGATCTGTAAAAATTTAAATGTACGAAAAAAATAGATATCTGACATTTTATTTTTTGGGGAAAGGTCTCGTTTAAAAAGTCGTCACCTAATATTATGGTCACTAGAAATTCTAACTGGTCAACAGAGATTCTATGGTATAGGACTAGTTACACGAAAAGGAAGATACTTTCACCGCTTAAACGTCTTACATAAGACATGCTACATTGCTGGTATTATCTAAAATTGCTAATAGTTTGTTTTTATTCCATTCTTCTGGTCTTTCCATAATGTTTCTAACTTTGGTGTCAGTGGATATTTGCCTATGAATATTTCCAATTTCGGTGTTGGAAAATATTGATCAACCCAAAAAATACAGTACTCTTGACTCTAATACTAGTGAACAAATCCATAATATATATATATATGAACTGGATGCTGTGTTTTGGAACTCGGCCCGGCTCGGAGGGTCGACCCAGGACCCGGCCGACCCGGGGCTGGAACTGGGCCGGGTTGATGAAAAAATAGCATAAGGCATGACCCGGTGTGACCCGGCTGACCCGGTGGGTTAACCCGGCAAAACCTGGTCAAAAACCAGGTTGCAACCCGTTGATTTTTTTTTTACTAAAACGACGCCGTTTTGAATTTTTTTAAAAATAGAAATTGACCTGGCCGACCCGGTCAAAACTCGGAACCCGGATCTTGGACCGGGCCGGCCACCGAGCCGGGTTTAAAAACTTTGACTAGATGTATCCTAGCTGTACGGCTGAGATCAACCCAGCCGGCCTCATCTGTTACCTGGCCTGAGCTAGCGACCCGGTTATGTCTGCAGCGGGCATGCATGAATTAATGCACGCATGCTTGCACAGTGAACAACTAATTAAAATGGCAAAGCAGGGAAAAAGAGGAGGGACTTACTTGGTGCTGAAGGCTAGAGACGAAGACGATGGTGACGATCTGGCCTGACGATGTCCTATCTCGTTTTTCGTTTGTCTCTTGCCCTTTTTGTGTTCTCTTGGTCCTCTCCTTCTCTCCCTGTTCTTGTTCTACTTCTTTTTTCTTGTTCCCTAACTCGTTTTTTTCTCTCTTTTTTTTCCTGTCTTTCTTTTCATTCGTTTCTCCTTTTTTTTGTTCTTGTCCCCTGCGAAAGTTGATTTCCTTTGTATTTATAGGGATCCTCCTTCTCTGCCTCAGCCCACGTCTCTCCTCCTGATAAGCATGGCTGGGGAGTTGGTTTCCAGCAAGGACTCGGACACCAACAGTCCCGCCACGATTGGACTGTTGGTGATAGGTTTTGATCCAAACTCCAGCTGTGCATTGAGGGAGACCTGATTGGTTTAGGAACTGTGGAAGACCGAATGGTCTACATTTTTCCTGGGTTGAGTTGACACCTTCTGGGCAGCATTTCCTTTTTTTCTTTGCCGTTCGTTTCCTCTGTTTATAGAGGAAGAAGATGATGAAACAGGAAATGTAAAACGACGTCATTTTGGACTAAGGGTTATTCTTCAATTTTCCGCTTTAAGTATCAGCGTCTATTCAATTTGGTCTCTAGAATTTAATTTCTTGTAATTTAGATCTAAATTGACCCTGAACTTTGATATTTCTTTAACTAAACCCCTGATTTCATTAATTAAACTAATTCAAAGTTTAATTAAGTCTTCAATCTAATCAAATCTTCAATTAAACTCTTGATTCATTAATTAAACTAATTCAAAGTTTAATTAAGTCCCCAAACTTATTAATTCTTTTAATTTTTATCAAAATTGAATCCAAAAATTATAAATCCACCTTGATTAGTCCTTGAAACTTCCAGTATATATTGTCTTGACCCAAATTTCAAATTATTCTTCATTCATTTTCATTTTTCTCTTTTTTTTTAAATTTGTGTTGTTAAAAATTGAATTATGACACTAGGTAAGGTATACTAGATGTGATATTGTTCTCCTTAT